>Ga0316204_10002055_pt1 | contig 48364 bp, 35 predicted proteins | sample 6monrhotite_MG_2_FD_205661 | JGI IMG/M metagenome (GOLD analysis project Ga0316204, IMG submission 205661) | Microbial mat bacterial communities from mineral coupon in-situ incubated in ocean water Damariscotta River, Maine, United States -... | ecosystem: Environmental > Aquatic > Marine >... | reverse complement strand
TACCGGTATTGCCGCCATTTCCCGTGGCACGGGCGTTCTGGAATAGGTTCGCCACTCGTTCTTTTTGTTCCGTTTTTTTAATCTGCTCTATCGAAGGAAAATTTCCATGCGTGTTTATTATGATCGTGATGCCGACGTTAACCTGATCAAGGCGAAAAAAGTCGCCATCGTCGGCTATGGCAGCCAGGGCCACGCCCATGTGTTGAACCTGCGCGACAGCGGCATCAAAGACGTCTGCGTCGCACTGCGCGAAGGTTCGACCAGCGCCAAGAAGGCGGAAGCCGAAGGCATCGCCGTCAAAACTGTCGCCGAAGCAGCCAAATGGGCCGACGTCATCATGATGCTGTGCCCGGATGAATTACAGGCCGACATCTACTACGGCGATATTCACGAAAACATGAAGCCCGGCGCAGCTTTGGCATTTGCCCATGGTTTGAACATTCATTTCAACCTGATCGAAGCTCGCAAAGACATCGATGTGTTCATGATCGCACCGAAAGGCCCCGGCCATACGGTGCGTGGTGAATATCAAAAAGGCGGCGGCGTACCTTGCTTGGTCGCGGTTGAACAGAACCCCACAGGCAACGCGCTGGAAGTGGCGCTGTCCTATGCGTCGGGCATCGGCGGCGGGCGTTCGGGCATTATCGAAACCACCTTCAAGGAAGAATGCGAAACCGACCTGTTCGGCGAGCAAGTGGTTTTGTGCGGCGGCCTGATGGAATTGATTAAGAACGGTTTTGAAACCCTGACCGAAGCTGGCTACGCGCCCGAAATGGCCTATTTCGAATGCCTGCACGAAGTGAAGTTGATCGTCGACCTGATGTATGAAGGCGGCATGGCTAACATGCGGTATTCGATTTCTAACACCGCTGAATACGGCGACTACGTGACCGGCCCGCGCATTGTTACATCGGAAACCAAGGCCGAAATGAAGCGCGTTCTGGAAGATATCCAGTCGGGCCGCTTCACGCGGGACTGGATGCTGGAATGCAAGGCCGGTCAGCCCAGCTTCAAGGCGACTCGCCGTCGCAACGCCGAACACCCCATCGAACAGGTCGGCGAGAAACTACGCGACATGATGCCCTGGATCAAAGCCAACCAGCTGGTCGACAAAGAAAAGAACTAATCGTTCTTTTCGATCCAATGAATACGGAAAAGGCGGGACTTAGGTCCCGCCTTTTTTTGTTGGGGTGTTTGCAAGTTTAAACAGCAACATCACGCCGTTTTTCTTCTGGCGGCGAGGGCGAGGTACAGGACGCTCAGGCCCAGGGTGGTGGCGAACAGGTTCACCAGCACCCCGGCGACGGGTATGACGATGGAAAACCCCAACACGGCGATCCCGATTGCGACGGACAGGAGTTGGCCCTTGAATGATGTTCCGGGCTGGCGTTTTAACCAGAGCTGGCATTTTTGGCCAAGGGCAAATGCAGAAGTAAAGTACCCGACCGTCAGGGCGAGGGCGTAAAGGGTGGTTAGAATCAGCGCCAGTGGCAGACCGACCAGGATGCCACCTAGCAGCACAATGATGACCGGCCCGCCAATCAAGACGGCAAACCCGATCCACACGGACGTCCACCGTGTCGCCTTCATTTGCGTGTTCAGGGACGGCAACAAATGTGGTGTTGCAAAAATCAAGGCGGCGGCGGCCAGGATCAGTCCGGTAATCCAGATAAAGTGAACGCCGCCGGCGATGGCGAAAAAGTCTTCCTTGCCCTGATGTAAGGCACCGGACTGGATAAACGCGACATCGCCTCCGATGTTCACCTTGTCGCTTAGTTCAATGGGCTCGGGGCTGTAATAGATCAGATCGCCAGCGATACGGGCTGAGTCCAAAATGATGATTTCATTTGCCCGAATATTGGCGTCACCGGCAATTTCACCGGCAATAATGATCTTGCTGGCAATGGCTCTCAACCCTTTGCCGATGCGGCCATTGATGTGTAATACGCCGGCCGCCAGTGTCGCCTTGCCTTCGACAACCGAATCTGGACCGAGTTCAATACGGCCGCCGCCCAGTAAGGTGTTTCCGCCTACGGACCCGTTGATCACGATATTCCCGCCGCCGGCACGGACGTTCCCGGTGATGCGCCTTGTGATGTTGATCTTTCCGCCGACTAGGAGCGCATCGCCCAGGATTTCAGACTGGATGGAGATATTTCCACCAAATACGACGGCACCGCTGCCGATTGCCCCCTGGGTGTCGATTTTTCCACCGGCGGCCAGCAGGCTGCCATTGATGGGTTCGGCCAGGTTCAATTCACCGCCGACGGCGAAAAGGTCCCCATTGACCGGCGCGTTGACCTGAACAGTGCCGCCCGCGGCATACAAATCCTGGTTGTGCGCGGTGTCGACAATAACGCTGTGACCACTGGCGAAAAAATCATCATCAAAGGTTCCGGTCTTGGGAACGTGGGGGTGGTTCTTATCGTGCGTGGCACTGGCCGGTTCACAGAGCATAAGCCCCAGCGCCAAGATCGCAACGATGCTGCCGAAATTCTTGATCCCGTTCATGTTACATAACCGTCCATTTTGATTTGTTGGCCATTGCAATCAACTTCACGTCTTTACGGCTGAGTTCGTCTGCCGACATGCCTGAGTGGTGTTTACCGGACGCCCAGTTAAAGAGGTCCTGGGGCAAAAAGGCAGCCATTTCGGCAAATCGACCGATGTGGGTAAGGCCTTTATACAAGATGTTCCGCACCGCCCCTGTCGGTGTCGGGGCCGCAGCCAGGCGTACTTCTTCAGATTCCGCCAAGCGTTCAGCGAGGGTCGATACGATCTTTTCAGCGACCTCGTTTTGAACTCCCATCACGTTGATTAGTTTCCTGTCGTAACGACCGGCCCAAAGTTGAAACCCGGTGCTTGAATCAATAAGCCGGGCTGAAACACCGACCTGATCGCCAACGCTGCGCACGCTGCCTTCAATTCGATATTGAATGTGTTGCTCGCCTGTTTTAGCGGGCTTTGCCGCGCGGGCCTGATTGATGACCCGGATCCCGGATACGGACGACAGGGCGACCAGCAATTCTTCGGTCAGGCCTTCGCCAAAAAGCGTCTTGGCGTCGCCTTCACCAATGATCCGAAAGGGCATGACTGAAATTACCGGCGGGTCAGTGTTCACCGTGGTTGGCTGGGGTTGATCGACCGGCCAAAGCCCGACCAGCGCGATCAAGATCACGAATGCCGTCACCAGGCGGGTAAAGGAAAACCACTGGGGGAGGGTGAACAGGGGGGCGGCACTCGTTTGAGTGCCTTGATCCCCCGGGCTGAACTGGTAAAAATGGATCGGGTCGGTGATGTGCTTGATTTTCTTCGTGCCCATGTCACGATAACCGAGGTCGAGGCGGTTTTTCACCTGTTCGTAGACGGCGGCGGAAATGCAAACGCTGCCCGGTTCGGCAAGGCTTTCCAGTCGCGCCGATATGTTGACTCCATCGCCATAGATGTCTTCGTCATCGACGACGATATCACCGACGTTTATTCCCATGCGGAAATCGAACCGGCGTTTTTGTTCAATGTCCTGATTGCTGTCGGCAAGCGCCACTTGCATGGCGGCAGCACATTCCACGGCACTTGTCGCCGTTGGAAATTCGGCAAGAAAGCCATCGCCCGTATGTTTGACTATGCGCCCGCCGTGGTCGGTGATGGCGGGGTCGATAATATCTGTTCGCGCCGCCCACCAGGCTTTCATTGTGGCGTCTTCATCCGCCTCCATAAGGCGGGTGTAGCCAGCCACATCGGCCGCCAGAATTGCCGCCAGACGTCGTTGGGGGCGCGCGCTTTGCAATAAATCGTGTCTCCGCTGACCGGGTGTAGAATGATATTCTAGGCGTCAAATATGAAAAGGGCAAATAGCCTTAAGGGGGGCACAGTCTGCCTTATGCGTGGGATTACACCGAATAGACACTGATGGCGGCGTGACCGCGAATGGGGATGTCTCCCATGTGTTCTTTATTAAGGGGCTCCAGCGCACAGGTTATTGTTTCTTCGGCAACCAGAATGGTCGTGCCGGTTTCCTTGTTCATTTGTTCCAGACGCGCCGCCAGATTGACGGCATCGCCATGAACCGTATAGGCGAGCTGTGTGCCGCTGCCGACGGATCCCGAAATGACTTCTCCCGTGGCGATACCAATTCGGGTTCTGATGTGATGTCCGGCAAATGTGCGGTTCTCACAGGCCTCTCGAATGCTGCGTGCCGCGCGTATGGCAGCGTCGGCATGATCGGGGGCTTGTACCGGCAAGTTGAAGGTTGCCAGCACGGCATCACCTTGAAATTGATTGATCACCCCACCTTCGGTGACGATCGCGGCGCCAATCGAGGAAAAATAGTCGTTCAGGATGGCGAACACATCTGCGGGGTCCGTACGTTCGACAAGCCCGGTGAAATCTTCAATGTCGGCGTATAACATGGTCGCGGTATGGCGCTGGGGTTTCAGGAATCCGCGGTCGGCGATGATGGCGCTGGCGACACTGACGGGGACATACTTGCCAAGGGATTCACTAACGAAGTGACGTTCCCGCTCGGCCTTTACCTGCCGTGTTACCAGCCGGCGAGAGCGCATTACGATGGCTGCTATCAAACTGGCAGAGACCAGGAAGACGACGGCTTCTTGCAGGCGTAAGCCCAAGTCGATAAATCCAGGCGTCAAAATGTGGCCTATCGGGTCGTCTGCTATTTTTTCCGGACTGACGTTCATCTGGGACAATGTTTCGGGCAGCGACAGCATCCACATCAAGCCCAAACCCCAACACACAGCACCGGCAATTCCGCCAAACAGGACCAGTTTTGGCCGGTAGGTGAAGGCCAGTCCGGCAAGCAAGACATACAGGTATACCGAGGTATTGAAATGGTAAATCGATTGCGGAGCGTATTCGATTTGGATAAGCGGGTTGGGATATAAGAGTGTAAAGGAAAGCAAGGCAAAATCGACCAGCACAAACGGGTAGTTATGCCAGGGCTTGAACCATGTTTGGTTCTGACAGCCATTCGCCACCAGCCCTGTGATCGCAAATACGGCGAGCAGAAGATGAAAATACAGAACTTCCGGATACGGCGTGACGAAGGCCAGCAAGACGGCGATCGTCAGCAACGCGAATAACCGTCCTTTGAAGGCCAGCCGATAACCATCCCGTTCTTCGGCATTCAGTGCTGCCGCGAGATCAGCGTCGGGGGTGCTTAAGTCAGCTACTTCTGCTTCGGTGGCGACTTTTTTTGACGTGTTCATGGCGGCTCCTTTAAGTCGATTCGTGCCTGGTTACGATGCTAGCACGCCAAATAATCGCCCGCTATTGCAGGGTATGCCTGATCAAGCTTGAATTAAATCAATCGATTGATTATATATGTGTCGTGCGAATGATGTCAGTTGTCAGGAAAAGCCGATGCCGGGAATCAAGAAAACAGCAAGGCCTACTGCGGAACAAACCCGTGTCGCGTTGATTAATTCGGGCCTTCGGTTGTTTGGCGAGAAGGGTTTCGAGGCGACGTCGACCCGCCATATCGCGGCAGATTCAGGGGCAAACATCGCATCTATTGCCTATCATTTCGCTGGTAAAGAGGGGTTGCGGCTGGCGTGTGCCGAGGCAGTTGTCGATAAATTCAGGGAAATTGCCGGATCATCTGTTCTGGCGTCGGATCCCGGCGAGGATGAGGATCAAGCGGTTCAAGTGATTGAAACCGCGCTTGTTTCCATGATCCGCTTCTTTACCGTGCAACCCGAATCCTGCGACATTGCCGCCTTCGTGATGCGCGAAATGATCCACCCCGGTGCCGCGATTGATCTTATTTATTCTGAAATGATGTTTCCTTTCCACGGTGCTCTCTGTCGATTGTGGGGCGTTGCGACGCATCAGAACGCTGAAAGTCCGGCAACACGGTTGGCCGTATTCGCCGTTATTGGTCAGGTGATCTATTTCCGCCTGGGGCAGCCGATCATATGTCGGCGCATGGGATGGAAAGCCGTTGGGTCGAAAGAGGCCGATCAGATAATTGCCGTCATAACCGGCAACTTAAGAGCCCTCGTTTTGGCGGCAAAGGACGACTGATATGATTGAATTTTTTTGTGCCCTGCCTGTTCTTGCGTCTCTTTTAAGTGTATGTGCGCCACCGCCGCCATTGGCTGTGGGATACGTCGAAGGCGAATATGTGCTTGTAGCGCCAATTGAAACGGCCCGTATTCTTGCTGTTAATGTCAGGCGGGGTGATCGTATCACGGCAGGTCAGTCGTTGGTCGAAATGGAACGGCGTGATGTGGAAATCGCGGTGACACAGGCCCAGGCAGCACTTGCCCAGGCGGTCAGTCAGGTTGCCAATTTACGTCGGGGAAAACGCCCCGAAGAAATCGCCATGGTTGCCGCCGAACTGGGATCGGCAAAATCCCAGGCAGCCGAAGCCAGACGCATCCTGCTTCGCAAAAAAGATCTTCTTAATCGCAAAACGGTTTCGCAAGCCAGCTTTGATGCAGCCGCCACCGACCTGGAACGGTCGCTGGCGATGGTCGAGGAATTGAAAGCCGGTCTTGCTGTGGCCAGGTTGCCCGGACGGCCCGATGAGATCATGGCGGCTGAAGCCGCGGTCGATCAGATGCGCTCGGCATTGCAAGGTGCCCAATGGCGACTTGAAAACCGGACGCTATCTTCACCTGAACCGGGTTTGGTTTCTGATATAATCCGTAACCCGGGAGAAGTCTCCGGCCCGCAGGCCCCGGTTCTTTCGGTGTTGCCCGACGGGGCGGTGAAGCTGCGTTTGTACGTGCCTGAAACGGCGCTGGCCAGCATTGCATTGGGCGGACGCCTCGATGTGCAGTGTGATGGCTGTGGTGGCGGTATGACGGCAACTGTTACCTATGTTGCGGCGGAACCGGAATTTACGCCACCGGTCATTTACTCGCTGGAAAACCGGCAAAAGCTTGTCTATCTGGTTGAGGCCAGGCCAGGCCCGGGCGCGAGCGCACTCAAACCGGGCCAAATCGTCGATGTGAAGCTCCATGGAAATGCACCATGAATGTCATTGATGTTCACAATCTGGTCAAACGGTATGACGGCAAGGCGGTCGTTGATAATGTTTCCATGAGTGTGGCGCGCGGCGAGATCACGGGTTTTTTGGGGCCCAACGGGTCGGGCAAGACGACGACTATTCGCGTCATGTGTGGCTTGCTCAGGCCAGATGAAGGGGAAGGCCAGGTGCTGGGATATGATATTCGCACCCAGGCGCTGATGATCAAGCGTGAAGTTGGTTACATGACACAGCGGTTTTCGTTTTACGAAGATTTGTCTATCGAGGAAAACCTGACGTTCGTAGCGCGCTTGTATGACCTTTCGCCCGTCCGGGAATATGTTGAAAAAACACTCGAAGACCTGGGGTTGACGAGTCGACGGAATCAATTGGCGGGGACACTTTCCGGCGGCTGGAAACAGCGTCTTGCCCTTGCTGCGTGCATCATGCACAAACCAAAATTGCTGCTGCTGGATGAGCCCACGGCGGGTGTTGATCCGAAGGCGCGGCGTGAATTCTGGGACGAAATCAATCTGTTGGCGAGCGATGGACTGACGGTGCTGGTCTCGACCCACTATATGGACGAGGCCGAGCGCTGCCATCGCATCCACTATATTTCCTATGGCAAATTGCTGGCCAGTGGCAGGGTCGACGATGTCATCAGGGAAGCAGGACTGACGACGTACGTACTCACGGGCGAAAAAATAATGCAGGCTGCACGGTTGCTGGTCGGAATGGATGGTGTTGATCAGGTTGCGCCGTTTGGCATGACGCTGCACGTGGTTGGGCAGGACCGGCTGGCACTTCAGGCATCCGTTGCGCGGGTGGTCCAGGAAACCGGCGTAATCTCGTGCGAAGGCGAGACCAACCTTGAAGACGTTTTTATTCAGTTCATGGGAAAATCGGCGGACAACATGGCATGAGCAGGATATTTTCCTTCAGCAGGCTGTTTGCCGTGATTGCGAAAGAAGCCATTCAGATGCGCCGTGACCGCATCACCTTCGCGATGATGTTGGGTGTGCCGTTGTTGCAGCTCGTTCTTTTTGGCTTTGCCATCAATAATGACCCCAAGGGCTTGCCCGCTGCGGTCGTCGTGACCAGTCAGGATCATTATACCCGGGCGATGATTTCGGCCCTGGAAATGACCGGTTATTACCGCTTCGATCATATTGTAGCCAGCGCAGCCGAGGCCGAGGCGTTGATTGAAAACGGAACGGTTTCGTTCGTTGTGACAATTCCGTCGGATTTTGCGCGGCGTGTGGACCGTGGCGATCATCCGCATATTCTGATCGAGGCGGACGCGACGGATCCTGCTGTGGCGTCCGGAGCAATTTCGACGCTCGGAACCGTAGTGGCCAGTGCGCTATTACGCGAACAATCAGCGGAGGTGCAGGGGCAACGTCAGAAAGAGAACGCCTTGGAGGTCATTGTTCATCGCCGCTACAATCCGGAAGGCATTTCCCAATACAACATTGTTCCTGGATTGCTTGGCGTTATTTTGCAATTGACGATGGTGATGATGACGTCGATGGCCCTGACCCGGGAATCCGAGCGTGGCACCATGGAAAACCTGCTGGCAATGCCGGTAAGTCCGTTTGAAATCATGCTTGGCAAGGTGTCGCCCTACCTGGTGGTAGGCGCCGTTCAGGTTTTCGTCGTTCTGGTATCGGCCAAGCTGCTTTTTCACGTACCCTTTGTGGGCTCGCTGATGCTTTTGCTGTCGGGCATCTTTATATTCGTCCTCGCCTTGCTATTGCTTGGCTACACAATATCGACAGTGGCACGCACGCAAATGCAGGCGATGCAACTGACCTTCTTCTTTTTTCTGCCATCGTTGCTGCTGTCGGGATTTATGTTCCCTTATCGTGGCATGCCGGGATGGGCGCAAGTCATTGGTGAAATATTCCCGCTGACGCATTTTAACCGGGTCATCCGCGCGGTGATGCTAAAAGGTGCCGAATATCCGGCGATCGAAGATGAAATGGCGGCGCTGGGGTTGTTCGTCGTGCTGTTTGGCGGCGTGGCGTTGTTGCGCTTTAGGCGCACGTTGGACTAATGCCGACACGCCGCACATGACGTGTCGGCGGCATCGTAGTTGTGACATGGACTATGCCGTGCGGACCTGCGCGGTGAAGTCGGTCACTTCAGCCTTCAGCATTTCGGATTGCCTGGACAGTTCGCTTGATGCTTCGAGCACTTGCGTTGCGGCCTGACCGGATTCACCGGCGGCGTTGGTGACGCCAGCGATATTCGACGATACATCGCCCGTACCGGCGGCGGCCTGTTCAACGTTACGCGCGATTTCCTGGGTTGCGGCGCCTTGTTCCTCGACAGCGGCGGCGATTGCCGTGGCGATCTCGCTGATTTCGCCGATGGTATGGGACACGCTGCCAATTGCATCGACGGATTGTTGCGTCGCATTCTGGATGCCGTCAATCTGGCTACTAATTTCCTCGGTCGCTTTGGCTGTCTGATTAGCAAGATTTTTGACCTCGGATGCAACCACCGCAAAGCCCTTTCCGGACTCGCCGGCACGCGCCGCTTCGATGGTCGCGTTAAGTGCCAGCAGATTGGTCTGTTCAGCAATATCAGAGATCAACTCCACAACTTGGCCAACCTTGGTGACGGCTTCAGCCAGGCCTTGAACCATTTCGTTAGCGCGGTCGGATTCGGCAACAGCGGTGCTGGAAATCTTGCTGGATTGTTGGACTTGACGACTTATTTCACCAATCGAAGAGGAAAGTTCCTCCGCCGCCGCTGCTACCGTTTGTACATTGGCGCTGGCCTCTTCGGATGCCGCCGCAACTGCCGTGGCCTGACTATTGGTCTCGCTCGCGATTGCGGATAGAGACTCTGCCGAAGACTGCAGTTCGGTTGAAGCTGCCGCCACCGATTGAACGACGCCGCCGACACTGTTCTGGAAGTCATCCGCCAGCTTGTTCATCATACGGGTCTTGTCCTCGAGGGCCCGTTGTTCCTGTGATCTGGCTTCTTCTTCCATTTGTTGAACGCGATTGGCGTTGTCCTTGAATACCTGAACGGCGGACGCCATCTCACCGATTTCGTCTTTGCGGCCTTGCGAAGGGATGTTGGTTGTTAGGTCGCCACCGGCCAGTTTGCGCATGGAGCTGGTCATGGCTACGACGGGACGAGAGATTGAATTTCCGATCAACATGGAAATCAGGATTCCGGCGATCAATCCAATCAGGGCTACGACCGACATCGTTATTTCCGCTGATTGAATCAGTTCGGTCGTGTCCTGTTTGATTTCGACTTCGGCTTCGGCGGCTTTGCGTTCCAGCCATTCCGCGTCTTTCATGATCGTTTCGGTACGGTGTTTCATTTCTTTGTCCACAAGGGCGCGCAGGGCAAGTTCGTCTTCGTGGGCCTTGTTGGTGGCATCTGCATAGTGTTCGAATTGAAGTTTGATATCTTCGAAGAGGGTGATTAGTTCTTTGCCATGTAATGTGTTCCTCAGGGCCTTTAGCGCAATCCTGAATTCCTCGAATTCATATTCAACTTTTGGGGAGAAGCTCTCGTCACGGCGTCCCAGTAATATATTGGTGTAGAGACGCGATAGCAGGGCGTGTTCACGGGCAACGCCGGCGTAAATTATGGCATCGCTGTTGCCTTCAGCTGCGGCCAAGTTCTGAATCTGATCAAGTTCTTCGACCATTTTAACACCAGCAGGTTCAAGGACGTCATGAATCAGGCTGTATTGTTCGTTTATCAGCTCTTTTACCTGTTCGAATTCATGCAAAAATTCACCGAACGCGGTTTCGATCTCGTCAATTTTTGCTACCTCTTCGGGGGTGTGAATAAGTTCGCGCGCCTTGTTGATATTGTCGATGACGGGCACCGCCAGTTTCGCGACCATTTCAGAATGTTCTACGACACCCCGATTAGCGAATTCGCGGGCCTCCGAACGCAAGTTCAGAAATACTGTTTCTATGCGAGCCACCGTTGAGGCTTTTTCGCTGGCTTCGGCGAGAAGGGAAACCTCCTCGCCAGCCTTCATGATAGAAAGAACGCCAACGACGGCGATAATACACAATACCGCCATGACAATTCCGAAACCGGAAAATATCCGGGCGCGGACTTTTATGTTGGCAAAAAAATCGGAGACAGTTGCCCCATTGCTTACCGTTTTGGTGGCGTCTTCCATGGTAGATACGCCGTCCGTCGTCGTCATGAAATTAAATTCCTTACCCTAAGCGTGATGCCTGTTTTCAAAGTGAGTTCAACAAAAACCGCCGGTTTAATTCTTGTGCGGGGCGTGCATTCATCGGAAATAACTTCGCGAACGTCTTGATCTGCCCCATAGAGGCTTCCAGTGGGGCTCGGAAAACCGACCACAAGACAATTTCAGAACATGGCGGTGTTGTCAGCGATCCGTGATAACGGAAGTATTTTTTGTCCACTGGTATCAGGTCGGCTGGGGAGATGACGGTGCCATGACCCTTTTCACCCGGTCCCGCTTCCTGGGGCATGGCGCTCCAGACACGGGACAGCAGTGCGTTTTCGCGGCCCGGATTAATAAATACACCCAGAACGGCCAATTTTCCGTCCTCGGAAGCATGCACAAAATGGGCTTCCATCTGGAAGGCCTTGCCGTTCAACAGATGTTCGCTGGGATGGTGAAAATGAAATTGAAGAAGTTTGTATGTTTTGCCCGCGATGGCAATTTTACTGCCGGGGTCGGTATTAACCTGAATGGTGTGGCCATTGTTGATCACACGAAGCGGAATGCCGCTTTGGTAGCTGATGTCGATGTCATCAAGAACGGATTTGATCTCGCCCTTCAGGTCGACCGGCGATTGTTGGACGCCAAGGTCGCAAACTTTGAATCGGGGAGACAATTCACCCCAATTGTCGGGGCCTTCTGCACCCTGATAAGTCCAGTTGGAATTGCCGTGGGGCTTGGCGGTAGCGTGACCTGGCTCTTTTTCCGCAGCCAATGCCTGTACGGCTGCAAGGCACGTCGGGCAGGCGGTCGCGGCTGAGGCGGACAGAATTTTTATAAATTGACGTCGTTCCATTGGGGGCTCCGGAAATTCGTTCAGGGTAAATTCTAATTCGGTGATTCGTATGTTGTTCTCATATTGTTGATTTCAAGCTTTTAAGTGGGTATCCCAAGGGAACGCTTCAATTTATTCGGTTCTCGCAAAAGAAGAATGGATCGACATTGCAGTGCAGAAAATGCCGCCTGGCGGTGCTGCGCTTTAGGCCCATGTTGGACTAATTCTGCGCGTGGCTTGATCGAAGATTGTTGACAACGGCAAAATGTCCGGTCTTTTATGCAGAGTTAATGAATTGTGGGTAATATGGGGGCCGATGAATTTTCGGTTCCTGTTCGATTAGTAAAGCTAGAGACGATGATGAAGACGTTACAGGCGCAACGCGGGGGTTCTCGCCCGGACACGGCAATTGCCGGACCGGTGATTGCTGGTGCCTTAAGCTCATCGATCGCGCTGACTGGCGCAATTCTAGAACTCCGCGGGAACCTTCTGCTTAGGTGCCCCTGACATCTGCTGCTTTTTTAAGCCGGTGATGTCCAGGGGAAGCGAATTCCAAAGTTTCAGGACGCAACACCTATTGATGTAAGGACACTAATCCCATGAGTAACAATCAAGATTCCAACCATATCGTAATTTTCGACACCACCTTGCGTGATGGCGAACAATCGCCGGGCGCTTCCATGAACCTGGACGAGAAGCTGCGCATAGCACTGGTCCTCGAAAGCATGGGCGTCGATATTATTGAAGCCGGTTTTCCCATCGCCTCGGACGGTGACTTTGAAGCCGTCAGCGAAATTGCCAAAATCGTCAAGAATTCGACGGTCTGCGGTCTCGCGCGCGCGACCAAGGGCGATATTGAACGCTGTGCAGATGCCATTAGCGCCGCCCCCCGAGGTCGCATCCATACCTTCATATCAACGTCGCCGTTGCATATGGAATATAAACTGCAAATGGAACCCGATGCCGTGCATCAGGCGATCCATGACAGTGTTACCCTGGCGCGTAATTTGACCGACGATGTGGAATGGTCGGCCGAAGACGGATCGCGCACGGATCACGATTTCCTTTGCCGGTGCGTCGAAACCGCCATTAAAGCCGGCGCCGGGACCATTAATATACCAGATACGGTCGGTTATGCCGTTCCCGATGAATTCGGGGCCCTGATTACCATGCTGTTTAACCGGGTGCCCAACATCGACAAGGCGATCATTTCTGTGCATTGCCACAATGATCTGGGGTTGGCAGTCGCTAATTCGCTGGCGGCGGTCCAGGCCGGTGCCCGTCAGGTCGAATGCACCATCAATGGCCTTGGCGAACGCGCCGGAAACGCCGCCATGGAAGAAATCGTTATGGCCCTGAAAACCCGGGCCGATCATATTCCCTTCGCCACCGGCATCGATACCACCCACATCAACAAGGCATCGAAACTGGTTTCAGCGGTCACCGGCTTCGTGATTCAGCCCAACAAGGCCATCGTCGGGGCCAACGCGTTTGCCCATGAAGCGGGCATTCATCAGGATGGTATGTTAAAGCACGCCGGTACGTATGAGATCATGAGCCCGGAATCGATCGGCCTTGGCACGTCCAAACTGGTGTTGGGCAAGCATTCTGGCAAACATGCGTTCAGCGAAAAACTGAAAGACCTGGGATATGATCTGGGCGATAACGCCATCAAGGACGCCTTCAAGCGGTTCAAGGACCTGGCCGATCTGAAAAAAGATGTTTTCGATGAAGACATTGTCGCTCTGGTTGATGATGAAGTGGTTCGGGGCAATGATGTGGTCCAGTTGAAATCGCTGGAGATCATGTGCGGTACCATGCACCGCCCGCCGAAGGCTTCTATGGAGCTTGATGTGGGGGGCGAGACCAAATCTTGCGAGGCAACGGGTGATGGCCCGGTCGATGCGGCCTTCAATGCGATCAAGCAGTTGTTCCCCCATAACGCGGTGTTGCAGCTTTATCAAGTCCATGCCGTGACGCAGGGAACAGACGCCCAGGCAGAGGTAACTGTCAGATTGGAAGAAGACGGAAAGACCGTGAATGGCCAAAGTGCCGACACGGATACCATGGTCGCGTCGGTCAAATCCTATATCAACGCATTAAACAAGTTGTTGGTTAAACGAGAAAAAACGGCACCATCTGCGCTTTCGGCCTAGTATATGGTTGAATGTCTTTTTATAAAGGGATGCTGGAGGGGAATCTCCGGCATCCTTTTCTTTGTGCGCAAGTTTCCTTATTGTTGCGCGAACAGTGAATTTGTATTGATCAACGTTAGATATTCAGGAATGTGAGGATCGATGTTTTCCAGACTCTTCGGCTTTTTATCGGCTGACATGGCCATCGACCTGGGGACGGCCAATACCCTTGTTTATGTAAAGGGCAGGGGCATCGTGCTGAACGAGCCTTCGGTGGTCGCCATTGCCGAGTTCAAGGGTAAAAAACAGGTTCTTGCCGTTGGCGAAGAGGCCAAGCAGATGCTGGGCCGTACGCCGGGCAATATTCGCGCCATCCGACCGCTTCGCGACGGCGTTATCGCCGACTTTGAAGTCGCCGAGGAAATGATCAAGTATTTCATTCGCAAGGTGCATAACCGGCGCAGTTTCGCATCCCCGCTTGTTATTGTTTGCGTGCCTTCGGGTTCCACTGCAGTGGAACGCCGGGCCATTCAGGAATCCTGCGAAAGCGCGGGTGCCAGAAGGGTTTACCTGATCGAAGAGCCCATGGCGGCAGCAATTGGTGCCGGCTTGCCGGTGACCGAACCGACCGGGTCCATGGTCGTCGACATTGGTGGCGGAACCACTGAAGTCGCAGTCCTGAGCCTTGGCGGCATCGTTTATGCCCGTTCGGTTCGCGTTGGCGGCGACAAGATGGATGAAGCCATCATCGGTTACATCCGTCGCAACCACAATTTGCTGGTTGGCGAAGGCAGTGCCGCACGCATCAAGGAACAAATTGGTTCTGCCTGTCCGCCAGATGAAGGCGAAGGCCGGACGATGGAAATCAAGGGCCGTGACCTGATGAACGGGGTGCCCAAGGAATTGATCATTTCCGAACGTCAAATTGCCGAAGCCCTGGCCGAACCGGTCGGCGCTATTATTGAGGCCGTTAAAGTCGCTCTTGAACACACGGAACCCGAGCTGGCCGCCGACATCGTCGACAAAGGCATCGTTCTGACCGGCGGCGGCGGACTGCTCAGCAACCTGGATTTCGTGTTGCGTCATGCCACCGGCCTGCCTGTTTCGTTGGCCGATGACCCACTTTCCTGCGTCGTGCTGGGAACCGGACGGGCGCTCGAGGAAATGAAGCGCCTGAAAAATGTTTTGACCAGCATGTACTAAAGGCGTAATTACGCCGCCAAAGGCGTGATGATACAAGCAAGGTAGCTTAACCGACACGCGCTCACTGGGCAGGATATTCCGGCACAACTGGAATAATCATCATCTGAACATATATCTTGTTTAGACAAGTAATTCTTAAGACTTGGCTGATACTGCTTCATTGGGTGATTCTGTACCAATGATCGGCATCGCCGCGCCATTTTTGCCTGCCGCTGGAAAGAATTCCGGACGGTCAGAATAGGCTGCATGTGAATAGGGATCGACTTTGAAAGAAGGCCAGAGGTTTTCGAGCCGCGTTTCGGCGCCAATCAGGAATCTAGCCCATCGTTTTACCTACGTCGGGCTGGTGGTGGCGGCGTTCGCCCTGATGCTGTTGGGAAAAGCCGATCTCTTTATTGTGGAGCGGTTCCGCGCCCAGATCACGGATGCTGTTGCGCCCATTCTGGAAGTCGCATCGAAACCTGTGGCGACCCTGAATGAAGTTATTCAGCGCGGTCGCGAGTTGACCGATATCCGTAGCGAAAATGCCGCTTTGCGCCAGGATATAGAGCGCCTGCTGCAATGGCAAAGTGTCGCAAGAATCCTTGAAGGCGAAAACAAGGCGCTGCGTGAACAGTTGAACTTTATTCCCGGACCGCAAGCCAGTTATCTGACTGCCCGTATCATTGCCGATAGCGGCGGCGCGTTTGCCCATAGCCTGTTGGTGAATGTCGGCTCGCAAGACGGGGTGACCAATGGTCAGGCCGTTGTTACTGGTGACGGATTGGTTGGTCGGGTTGCCGGGTTTGGTTCGCGGGCGACCCGTGTCTTGCTGATTACTGATTTGAACTCGCGCATTCCGGTGCTGGTTGAACCCACCCGGACGCGGGCTATTCTGGCTGGCAATAATTCAGATCGTCCGCGCCTGATACATTTGCCGCCGGGGGTCAGCGTGTCGCCCGGTGATCGTATCGTGACGTCGGGACATGGTGGTGTATTTCCTTCAGGGTTGCCTGTTGGGGTTGTTGATTCTGTCAGCGAAGCGGGTATTTCCATGCAACCCTTCGTCCGTCGCGATCGCATTGAATATGTCCGCTTGATCGATTTCGGCCTTAAAGGAATTATCCCGTTACCGGGTAAAATCACTGATACGGAACAGGCAAAATGAAACCGGCCTTTTGGTACCGGCTCGACACATTGGCCCGAAAATTTACGCCGTTTGGGTTGACGGTATTGCTGACTCTGTTGAACGTATTGCCTTTGCATATACCGGGGATGGCCCGGGTGATGCCGTTGTTGCCTTTGATTGCAATTTATCATTGGGCGGTCAATCGACCGCACCTGATGCCGGCGTATGTGGTGTTCCTGGTTGGGCTTTTGCAAGATATCCTGACCGGCTCCCCCTTGGGGGTTAGTGCCATCGTGTTCCTGGGCGTTTACGGCGTTATCGCCAGCCAGCGTCGGTTTCTTGTCGACAAGTCGTTCGCCGTGATCTGGCTTGGGTTTTCCCTTGTCGCCGCCGGGGCAAGTGCCGCGAACTGGTTATTGGTTTCCATATTTTATGTTACCATTGTCGATGGTGACGCCCTTTTCTTCCAGTATTTGTTGTCGTTGGGAATATTCCCCATGCTGACCTGGATCTTCATGCGTTGGCAAAGGGCCTTCCTGGGTCAGGTCTGACGGGCTTCATATCAATATGCACAGAGACAGCGAACGCCATAAACTTTTCAGTCGCCGTGCGGCGATGCTTGCCGGGGGCAAGGCATTGCTGCTGTCGGCCCTGGCGGGACGCATGTATTATTTGCAGGTGGTTGAAGCGGACCGTTACCGGACCTTGGCTGACGAAAATCGCATTAGCTTTCGCCTGTTACCCCCCCCGCGGGGCCGTATTGTCGACAGGTTTGGTATCCCGGTGGCCGACAATCAAGAAAACTACCGGATCCTGCTGGTCCCCGAACAGGCGCGCGATGTAGCCGAAACCCTGGCTCGCTTGGGGCGCATATTGCCCATCAGCGAGAACGAGACAAAAAAATTGTTACGGGAAATCCGTCGCAAACGAGGCTTTGTACCCGTTACCCTGCGCGAAAATCTAAATTGGGAAGATGTCGCAAGGATCGAAGTAAACACACCCGATCTGCCGGGCCTGAGCATTGATGTCGGGCAAAGCCGACATTACCCGGTGACCTATGAAATGGCCCATATTCTGGGATATGTCGCCGCCGTGTCAGAAGGGCAGTCAGGTAATGATCCGTTGTTGCAACTGCCAGGGTTTCGGATCGGAAAGTCCGGTATCGAAAAAGTTTACGACCTATCCCTCAGGGGAAGCAGCGGCAGCCAGCAAGTCGAAGTCAACGCCTACGGCAGGGTTATCCGCGAGCTTACCCGCACAGAGGGTCAGCCCGGTTCACGCCTGGCGTTAACAATTGATTCCGGATTACAGCAAAAAATTCACGAGCGCCTTGGCGAAGAAAGCGCATCAGCAGTGGTCATGGATGTTCATAATGGTGATGTCTTGGCGATGGTTTCGTCGCCGGGCTTCGACCCCAACGCCTTCAATCGAGGTTTGAGCGGGGCGGAATGGAAGGCCCTGGTCGAAAACGAAAAGTCCCCCCTGACCAACAAGACCATCGCCGGTCACTACTCGCCGGGTTCAACGTTCAAGATGGTGGTGGCTCTTGCGGGGCTCGAAAAAGGCGCCATCAACGCCGACAGTCATGTGTTCTGCAACGGCAAGATCAAGTTGGGCAATGCAACGTTCCATTGCTGGAAACGGGGAGGCCACGGCAAACTTGATGTTTCAGGAGCGATTGCCCAGTCGTGTGATGTTTTCTTTTATGAAACAGCAAAGCGAACCGGAATCGATCGTATTGGCGAAATGGCGAAACGATTTGGCCTGGGGGAAAAGACAGGTATCGATCTGCCGGGCGAAATACCGGGGCTGGTTCCCAATGACGCCTGGAAACGGGCCAATATGGGCGCGCCATGGCAGCAGGGCGAGACACTGATATCGGGTATCGGGCAGGGATTTCTGCTGACCACCCCCCTGCAATTGGCGGTCATGACGTCTAGATTGGTCAACGGTGGCATTACCGTAAATCCGCATATGACAAGGCTTGCGGTGAACAGCAAAGGCGACGATCAACCGCATCCGGTTCCAACAAAAGATCTGGGCCTGGTTCCCGAACACCTGGCGATTGTACGGGGCGCTATGGAAAGCGTCGTCAATAGTCCGCACGGTTCCGCTTTTCGTGCCCGTATCAAAGACCCGGAGCTGAAAATGGGAGGGAAGACAGGAACCGTTCAGGTCCGTCGTATTACCAAGGCAGAACGTGTGACCGGCGTGTTGAAAAACAATCAGTTGCCATGGCGACAACGTGACCATGCATTATTCGTTGGATACGCTCCGATTCAGGCACCGCGATATGCGGTATCGGTTGTCGTCGAACATGGTGGTGGCGGTTCCAGCGTCGCGGCGCCGATTGCGCGCGACATTCTTCATGAAGCGCAAATTCGTAATTCCGCAGGGGTGATGGAAACGTTCCCCGCCGCATCTGTCCCACCAGTTCACCCAAGCGAAGATAATGCGGGCCTGATCCCGGAACATTCCGACACCATCCAAAAACGGCGAGGGGCGTAATGGCGAGAGACCTGTTCAGTACCCCGGGCCTGAGCCTGCGTCAGCGGATGTGGCATATTCATTGGCTGTTCGTATTCTTGCTGATCGCTACGGCATCGGTGGGATTTGCCATGCTGTATTCGGCGGCGAACGGCAATTTGGACCCCTGGGCCATGCGTCAGATGGCTCGCTTTGGGATCGGTCTGGTCGTGATGCTGGCTGTGGCGATGACAAATCTTCGCCTGTGGCTCCGTTACGCCTATGTTTTTTATGCCATTACTCTGGCCTTGCTGGCGGCCGTAGAAATCGGTGGCACTATTGGCATGGGGGCTCAGCGGTGGATCAATCTGGGAGTGATTAATTTACAGCCCTCGGAACTCATGAAAATCGCCTTGGTGCTGGCATTGGCGCGTTATTTTCATGGTGGCAGGCTCGAAGAAGTCGCTCGGCCGTTTTTTCTGGTGCCACCGTTGCTAATGGTCGTGGTGCCGTCTGCTCTGGTGCTGCGTCAACCGGACCTGGGCACGACGCTTATGTTGGTTATTGGCAGCGGGGTTATATTTTTTCTTGCCGGGGTCAGGATTTGGAAATTTTCCGTGGTGCTGGTTCTGGCTTTGATATCGGCCCCCGTTGGTTGGCAATTCTTAAGGGAATACCAAAAACAAAGGGTGCTGACGTTCCTTAATCCCGAAAACGACCCTCTGGGCAGTGGGTATCATATTATCCAATCCAAGATTGCCTTGGGTTCAGGCGGCTTGTTTGGAAAGGGTTTCATGCAGGGGACGCAAAGTCACCTGAGTTTCCTTCCCGAGAAGCAAACCGATTTTATCTTTACCATGCTGGCTGAAGAACTTGGTCTGGTCGGTGGTCTTGGATTGCTGGGCCTGTATATCCTGATTCTAGTATATGGTTTTTCCATGTCGCTTAGCAGTCGCACCCAGTTTGGCCGCCTGGTCGGTATGGGGGTGACGACGACGTTTTTTCTGTACGTGTTTATCAATATCGCAATGGTCATGGGGGTGATCCCCGTGGTCGGGGTGCCGCTACCGCTGATTTCATACGGTGGCACGGCCATGATGACTTTGATGTTCGGTTTTGGGTTGTTGTTGATGGTCCATATTCAGCGCGATGAATCCATCGGACGGCGCGGCCTTGGCGATGACCTTTAGGCTTTGATCGTTATCGGGCTACGCTGACCATTGCACATTCGATCTTCATTGCCGGGCGTGTTCGGTGGCAGCCCTGTTTGGCTTGCTCGCGAACTTTAGCCCACCGTGTCGATGGACCCCAAACCGGTCATGCACTAATATTCACGTGATTCCACCCAAAAGGGGCGCGGCCAAGGTGTTGAATGTTCATGGATAAACCGGAGTATCGGAGATGACGGATGCTGCGGCGCAGCGTTCATCGCCCTTGGTGCGATTTGCGGTGATATTCGTGGTCGTCGGCGCCGTTTTGTTCGGTCTTTTTCAGGGCGCTGAGTGGCGTGCCGACAATACCGCGCTGGCCCGATATTGCGACGACCCGAAAGCACATATCGACCGTGTCGTGCGGATCATTGAAGAAAGCGAGCCCGTGGGAGATGGCGAGCGCCGGACTTATATCGTCGCGGCGAAATTGTTGTTTCTGGTTCCTCTTGGCGAAGGCGAGAAAGTCGCCAATTATCGATTGAGGCTGCTGGCGCAGATCGAGGATCGCTGCCCATGAGCCCGTCTCCGGCTTCAGAGAAAACAAATAAATCGTCATCTTCTTTTTCTCGGCCATCGCTGAGCCTGCGTGGCCAGCTGATTTTCTGGTTTATCCTGTTTACGATTGCCGCGGTGGGCGTGGGTATCGTGGTTATTTATTTGTCCGGGGTTACTTCGATACAGCAAACCCTGGGGCAGACCTATTGCCAGATTGGCAGTCGCCTGGTTTCTGAATACAACAACAATTACGCACGGCATCGCGACATGGTGAGCGATATAGCGGGTGATGTGCTGACCACGGATGTCGTCCTTGAAGCCGACACGCTCTATCGAAACCAGACCGCAGACTGGACCACGGCCCGGATATCAAGGCTGCGACGTCAATGGCAGGAAACCGAGGTGACCAATCGGCCAAAACTGTTGCATTCACGTTTGTCTAACCGGTTGTCGGTGTTGGCGGGTTTGTATCAAGGTGAGGCGAGACGCTTCGCAGTGTATGACCGCCAGGGCGTGTTGATCGGGGCCAGTCGGATGGATGCGGCCCGGACTGTTGACGATCATGCCTGGTTCAAGGCGGTCGTTGGTAGCCAGGAACATTTTTCATACATTCAGCTGGATCGTGCAACGCAGGCGCTTGGCATCGTCGCACCGGTTTGGGGCAGCATCAGCATTATTGGTTATGTTCATGCCCTGTATGATTTTGGTGTTATCGCACCGGATGAAAACAATATCCGGTTTGGCGAGACGGGAGCGTCTTTCATCGTCGATTACGCCGGAGTTCCACTGACCGGTCAGCCCCGTCAATTCCTGATGCGCGCCATGTCGCAAACCCGACCCGAGCCGGTGTTGGCTCGTTCGCGAGATGAAGCCGGGTCGCAAGGGCAACGTGCGGGACTCCCCTATTGGGTGCCCATCGCTTCGGGTGCGCCTGGGGAACTGTGGCCCCGCCTGGCCTGCGTTGCCCCCATGGGGGAAATGAATTTGGCCCGCGCGCGCTTTGGTTTGCCACCCTGGAGCATTATCGTTACTCAGTCGCCCGTCGAAAGTTATCAGGCCCTGAGGGAATCCATATCCTTGTTCGCGGTGATTGGGGCCATCGGCGTGTTGTTGATAGGGCTGGGCGGAACCCTGATCGCCTGGCGGGTCACAGCACCGCTTAAGGATCTTCATGACGGGGTGCGCCGTGTCGCCAGCGGTGACCTGAAAAATCCGGTACGTGTTTCAGGTGCCGAAGAGATCAGCCAGCTGGCCACTGAATTCAACCGAATGGCCGAACGGGTTAGTGCGTCGCAGGCCGAATTGGAAGCCTTCGCACAGGCGGTTTCTGACGCCACCGACGCCATCTTGATGACCGATGCAAATGGCGTGATCTATTATATCAATCCCGCTTTCAGCACAGTGACGGGCTATACTGCTGACGAGGTGATTGGCAAAACACCTTCTTTGTTGGGAACGGACAGCACGCGACGGGACATCTATGAAGATCTTTGGGGGGCGATCAGGCGGGGTGAGGCGTGGCGCGGTGAAATTACCAACAAGCGAAAAAACGGGGAAGAGTACCCGGTAGACCTTACCGTCAGCCCGATTTTTGGCGAAGACGGCGAGGTCGTCGCGATGCTTGGTGTGCACCGGGATATTACACTGGCGCGCAGTTACCGTGAAGAACTGGAAAAAGAAGTTGCCGCCCGGACCCGTGAAATCTTCGAGACGGAAGGGCTGACGGCCATGGGTCGCATGGCCAGTATGATCGCCCATGATTTGCGCAATTCCCTGTCCACGGTGAAAATGAACCTGCAAATTTTGTCACGGCGGCATACCGGGGAATCCGATGTAGGAGGCGAGAACTGTCGCATGGGACTGGATCAGGTCCGCTACATGGAAGAAATCATGAAGGACATGCTTAATTTCGCCAGACCCGAAAAATTGCGTTCGGACTGGCACCACATTGATGGGGTGATCGACGAAGCGTTGGTTGCCTTGACCCATACGGCGGCGGCCCAGTCGGTTGATATCATTCACCAACGAAATGACAGATTGCCGATGGTCTATTGTGACCGGCTACGCATGACCGAGGTCCTGCATAATTTGACAGACAACGCGCTTAAGTCCATGCCGAGTGGGGGCACTCTTAGTATCGATACGCACCTGTTGATGGATACGCCGGAAATGATGTTACAGGTACATTTGCGTGATACCGGTTTGGGGATTTCAGCCGAAGAACTGGTCCATGTTTTTGAACCTTTTTTCACGACCCGCGCCAAGGGAACAGGATTGGGGCTGGCTATTGTCAAGCGGATCATTGTACAGCATGGCGGTACGATCCAGATAGAATCGGTTGTCAACAAAGGCACCAATGTCACGTTCACCTTGCCGACAAGTGTGGAAGAGGGATAATAAAACCATGCTCAGCATGTTGATCATTGATGACGACGAAGCCAGTAGCCGAACGCTAAAGCTGCATTTCAGTGACCGCGGTTTTGACGTGCGCACCGCTAACAGCGCCGATGGCGGGTTGGCTATGATCGTTGACAAGACTGCGGATATTGTCATTTCCGATATCAGGATGCCGGGACGCGACGGGCTTTCGTTGTTGCGTGAAATTCGCGAAAATTACCCAGACGTACCTGTGATCATGATCACCGCCTTTCATGATATGGAAAATACCATCGCCGCCATGCAAGGCGGGGCGACGGACTATATCGCCAAGCCCATAGACCTGGAAGAACTGGAAGCGGCCATAGACAGGGCAGTGCTCGTGCGCGAGGGGGAAACCAGTGATTCCCTTGAACTTGGATTGGGCGATGTTCGTTCCACCATTATTGGCCAAAGCCACGCCATGAAAGAGGTTTTTAAATCCATCGGCATGGTTTCCCAGGGGCGGGTCACGGTGATGGTGCTGGGAGAATCCGGGACCGGCAAGGAATTGGTGGCGCGGGCCATTCACAATGCCAGTCCGGAACGGGATCAGCCGTTCATTCCCGTAAACTGCGCAGCACTGGTGGAAACGCTTTTGGAAAGCGAAATGTTTGGCCACGAACGGGGCGCCTTCACAGGCGCAGTCAGCAGTCGCAAGGGCAAGGTCGCCCTGGCCGGTAAGGGCACACTGTTTCTCGATGAAGTGGCGGAACTTTCGCCGCGCATGCAAGGCAAACTGTTGCGCCTTTTGGAAGAGCGAGAATTCACGCCTGTCGGCGGCAGTAAGTTGATGACCAGTGAAGCAAGATTCATTACGGCAACCAACGTCAATCTGACTGAACGGGTGGCCGAAGGGGAGTTTCGCGAAGATCTGTATTATCGTCTGAACGTGGTCAGCATATCGTTGCCACCGCTGCGTGAACGGCGTGAAGATATTCCGGACTTGGTAGAATATTTGTTGAAGAAAACCAACAAGGACATGCGCAAGGGGGTGCGACGGATTACCGCCGACGTCATGGAAACGCTCATGAACTATGACTGGCCGGGGAATATCCGTCAGCTTGAAAATGCCCTTATCAAAGCCGTGGTCATGGCACCGGGCGACAGCCTTAGTGTCGTGCAACTGCCTGGAATATTGGATTCGGATAACGGTATCGCCAAACCCGAACGCGTACTACACACTTCGGATCCTTCAGCGCAGGCGCGCTCGCTCAAAGATCTTGAACGGGATCACATCGAAGATGTGTTGCGTCGCACCGGTTGGCACAAGGGACAGGCCTGCGAAATTCTGGGGATCAGCAGGCCGCGTCTGGAACGGCGGATCAAGGAACACGGGTTGACGCGGTAATTCGATCCCGTCGCTGGTGGCGATATGTTTTGTGCAATTTTTCATGTACGATTGAATGAAACGATAAATCCTCGAGCCGACACTTTCTTCATCATTCTTGGCTGAGAATCCCTAACAGTCTGAAATTACGTCCAGAATTTAAATAGGTAACCCAGTGCTGAATTTGGCCTGGCTTTTGCAGTACCCCCGGTTACAGGCGGCGTAACAAGGGGATACCTATGTGCTCAAACACTCGTACAAGTTATCTGGGGCCAGCGGTGTTTCTGCTGACCCTTCTTGCTGTCCTGCTTTTTTTCTGGTGGTTGCTAATCGATAGCCATGGAGTAACGCCCCTGCATTAGGGGGCGAGCGGAAGTAAGGATTTCCAAATGGGCATGCGCGCGCAAGTCAGTTATTTCCTGGTCGCACTTATCGGGTGGGCCGGGTTTTTCTATGTGATAGACAGGCTGATCATGGAAGGCCAGGGGTTGCCGGTTTCATGGAACCTGATGCCACTATGAGGACCTGGACTCGACCAATATTCCTGTTCGTGCTTGTCGCCTCAGTGATACTTGTTTTTTTTCCTGAACTTTCCACAGCCGCCGATCCCCAGACAATGGTGCAGCCATCCCGCGCGGATTATCGCACAATTGGCGGCATCAACAGCCGAACCCTGGTTTGGGGGCTGTCTCAAATGCACCTGTTCCTGGCTGCTTTCGTTTTGGCGGTGCCGTTCTTTGTGCTGTGTATTGAATTGACCGGTGTGCTCAGCGGTGATGACCGTTATGACGACATGGCCCACGAATTCATGAAGATTTCCATGGCTGCCTATTCGTTTACGGCGCTAATGGGCGGCGGTTTGGCGCTGGCGTTATTCCTGTTTTACCCGCACCTTATGGAATACATGATGAAGGTGTTTCGAGGCCAGACGCTAATTTATGCGCTGCTGTTCCTGCTCGAATCCGTGTGCCTGTATATCTATTTCTATTCCTGGAACGCCTTGCGTTACGGCAATCGCAAGTGGGCGCATATGTCCATTGGTTTGCTTTTGAATACGGTCGGCCTGACGTTGATGTTTGTCGCCAATGCATGGGCCAGTTTCATGATGTCGCCTTCAGGCGTTGATATCGCAACCGGCGCCGTAACGGGAAGTGTCTGGGAAGCGACGCGAAACCCGCTTTGGAACCCTCTTAACCTGCACCGGTTCTTGGCTAATATCGCTTACGGCGGGGCGATTGTCGGGGCGTATGCAGCCTATCGGTTCCTGAGTGTGCGCAGCGCTATGGAACGCGCCCACTACGACTGGATGGGATACACCTCCAACATCATCGCGATCATCGGCTTCTTGCCATTGCCGTTTGCGGGTTATTGGCTAATGGCCGAAATCTATGCTTACAGCCAGCAAATGGGAATCACCGCCATGGGTGGAATTCTGGCCTGGTTGTTCATCATCCAGGCCGTGCTGATCGGCACTATTTTGATGGCGGCAAACTATTACCTGTGGTGCGGCCTGGGGCGTTCCGACCGAGGGCAGGCTTATGGTCGGTATGTGAAGTATATCGCTGCCGTTATCGTTGGCGGTTTCCTGATCTGGGTGACGCCACATTCGCTGATCCTGACGGCGCAGGAAATTCAGGACCTGGGTGGCACTCATCATAAACTCCTGGGGCCCCTTGGGATCATGCCTGCGAAAAATATCGCAGTGAACCTGATGTTGGTCTTCACCTTCTTGTCTTTCCAGATGTTCTATCGTTCAAGCCGCATGCCGACCGTGCGTTGGGCTGGAGCAGGGAACGCGGTGATCATTGCGCTTTATGTGGTGGGTTGCCTGAATATTGTGGCCGCCGGAGTGTACGGATATTTCACCCCGACCGTTTACAAGGTTGGCGCGTCGGTGCCCCAGGTGGTGACGACGCTTTCTATTTTGGTATTGGCATCAGTCATCGACGGCTATCGCATGCGCGGAGCCCAAAAGACCGAAATACACTGGGGACGTATGTCGCAACGATCGCAATATGCCCTGTTCGTGTTGCCCGTCGCGTTTACCTGGTTGATGGCATTGATGGGATATATCCGCTCCAGCCTGCGGACACATTGGCATGTCTATACCGTCATGAAGGACAATTCGGCCGAAGCCTATATCCCGACCATCGGCGAAGCCGGGAATGTGATTACCGTGATTACCCTTTTATTCCTGGGCCTGATCGTTTTCATTTTTTGGCTTAGTCAGCTGGGGGCCAGCCGTCAGGCCCCACCGGGGCATGAGGAGAAGGCTTCATGACGCTGATCCGTGTCCTTGCTTTTAGCGTGTTTGTGCTGCTGATCTATACGGCCTTCGCTAACATCGTGCCTCAGGTGCAATCCAACCCGCCCGAGGAAGAAGTTGCGCCGGTGGCGGGCGAAATTGATATGACCGGCATGGTCGCTTGGGGCGAACGCCTGTTCTCGGGGAAGGGGACTTGTACGCTGTGCCATAACGATCTGGGCCGGGCACCGGATCTTCTGGCCATCGATTTGCAAGCGGAACTGACCGAACGTATTCATGATGCAAACTATGACGGGGCGGCGAAAGGTCTTTCAGGGGCCGAAGCCGCTGCCGCCTATCTACATGAATCCCAGGTTGATCCTTCTGCTTATGTGGTCGCCGGTTTTGGCAAAAAAGGCAGCAACGATACGGTCAGTCCCATGCCTGCCGTGAATGCTGCGCCAATTTTGCTTTCGAGCGCCGAAATCAACGCCTTGACCGCATTCATGCAGGACCGGGCCGGGTTCGAACCAACAGTCGATTTGCCGGGAGCCGGAGATACCCCTGTTGTAGATGACGAAGCCGAACCAGAAGCCCCGGCTGCAAATGGTGTCCAAGCCATTGAAAAATTCTCCTGTGCGGCGTGCCATGACCTTGAGGGCAGTGAAGCCGAAGGTGGGCCGAAGTTGAGTGAATCCGCTGCCAGGTTGGGGCGTGACGGATTGCGCCATGCCATTTTGGTTCCCAATGGGGAACTCGCAGCCGGGTTTGAAGCTGATGTCATGCCGCAAGACTACGGCGCACAAATGCGCGCCAGTGAACTTGAACTGATTGTCGATTACCTCATGGGCCTGAAGGCCGGAGGAACAGAATGAGAAAATTCATCCGCCACCCACTGACGATGTCAGTTTTTGTGGCCGTCTTGCTTTATGTCGTCTTCGCTCACGTCTTGCAGCCGCCGTTGCCCAAGTCATTGTTGGCCCAGTACATGGTTATTTCGATTATCGGTATCCTGCTGGTTGCCACCTTCAACGAAAACACGGCCCGACGCCTGACCGAACCCATGCGCAGATTGCTTGCTGACCCCGGCCTTGGCATTGCTCGTGGGGTGGCCATGGTTGTTGTTGTTGTGGCCGTCGGCGGTGTCACCTTTTTGGCGGTTAAGCCAGATACAAGCGCGCCGGTCGAACTGCGGACCATACATCCGGCACCACCGTCAAACATTCGCGTGTACGGCAAGAAATTTAATCTTCTCAAGCTAACCAATCCCCTGCGTGATTCAGCGCCAAAGGGAACCAAGGCTTATGCGGAAAATGTTTCCAAGGGTGCAGAAGTTTATTACAAAAATTGCATCTACTGCCATGGCGACAAGCTTGAAGGTAAAGGCCAGTTCGCCGAAGCGTTGACCCCTCGGCCTGCGAATTTCCAGGATGTCGGGACCATTGCCCAGTTGCAGGAATCTTACTTGTTCTGGCGCATCACCACCGGTGCGCCGGGCCTTCCGCGCGAAGGTGCGCCGTGGGCCTCGGCTATGCCGGTATGGCATGAGATGCTGTCTGAAGACGACGTCTGGAAGACTATTTTGTTCCTGTATGATTATACCGGGCACGAACCACGCTCCTGGGAACTGGCAGAAAAATCGAGCGAATTGGACGCTGCAAGCAAGGCAACGGCCAACGGCACAGGCGCGCTTGATCATGATGCCATCGAAGCGGTCTACAACAAACGATGTGTTCATTGTCATGGCGTAGACGGTGACGGTTCCGGGCCAGCGGCTAAGTTCCTGTACCCCTTGCCACGGGACTTCACACTGGCGACCTTCAAATACAAGACAACCCATGCAGATGATGAATTTCCGACAGACGACGATTTTCGGAAAACCATTAACTATGGGCTGCCCGGAACGTCCATGCCGGGCTGGAAAAGTCGTCTGTCATCCGCCGAGGTCGATGGCCTGATCACCATGATCAAGGAATTCGGAGGCTGGGAAGAAGAGGAAATAGAATTCAGGCCAATTGTTGAGGGCGAGGTCGTTCCACCGTCACCAGAATCCGAAGCACGGGGCCGCAAGATTTTCGTTAAAGCGTGTGTGCAGTGCCATGGCAATGCCGGACGCGGCGATATAACATCGGGCAAACGTCTTGCCGATGATGCTCAGAATCGCATCTGGCCGCGTAACCTGACCCGACCGAACACCTGGCGGGCAAGTCGCACAGTACGCGATGTGTTTCAGCGTATCAGCACGGGCATACGTGGCACGCCCATGCCCGAACATACCACCACTATGCCTGAACGCGACCGTTGGGATGTTTCTAACTATGTCATGACCCTGCGCGACACGGCGGTGCAACAGGCGGCCGGCGAAACCGTGGTGCGGGGACAGTTCCTGGAAGGTCCATTGCCAACGTCGCCTGATGATCCGGCCTGGGATAAAGCCCTGCCGTTAACCCTGCCGATGATCCCTAATGTCATAAAGGAACCTCGGTTATTCACCACGTTGAACCAAACGGTCACCGCGCGGGTGCTGTTCAATGCCACGGATATGGCCGTACGGCTGGATGTGGATGACCGAACCTATTCAGTGCCTGGTGATCCATTGGAAGAACGGTATCGCCTGGAGGGTGTCGAGCCGACCCGCGATGCCATTGCCGTGCAGTTCCCTGCCCATATTCCCACAACCAGTGAAAAGCCCTGGTTCCGCCATGGCGATAGCAAGAAGCCGGTGAATATGTGGTTCTGGCGCGCCCCCAGCGTGGCCCCCGAACGTTCAGCCGAAGTTATGGTGCTGGATGCCACCGGGCCGAATTCACCACCGGTCCCGCGTCATGCGCCGTCTGACCTTGAAGGACGAGGCGTATGGAAGGACGGTCAATGGCGGGTGGTTATGACACGCGCGCTCAATACAGAAGACGCTGCTGACCTTCAGTTTGAAACAGGGCGCTACATTCCCATCGCTTTTGCCGACTGGGATGGCCTTGCCGGTGAAGCCGGTGGACGCCACGCGTTTACGTCTTGGTACTGGTTATTGCTGGAAGCCGAGGCAAAACCATTGTTCGTGTATGGCACGCCAGGCGGGGCAGCATTGCTGGCCGGTTTGTTGTTCATGGGCGCGGTTCGTCGCGGGCGCAGAACCTGGCAAGGGACTTGAACGAAATGTCGAACCCAACCGCGCGTGGTTTAACGTTTCGAAGAAAGCACGCGGTCAAAATTGATTCAGTTAAACAAGGGAGATGTAACCAATTGAAATTTAACAGAAAAATTGAACATAAATCGGTCGCAAGTTTGGCACGGTCCTTGCGTATTCATGGATCGGGAAACTGTGTAGCTCAATCGTCAGTCAGGGAGGAAAACCTCAATGGCGTATTTGTTTACTAAATTAACGTTACGTGGCGCGATGGTCGCGGCACTCGGGATTGGCGGAATGATCACCGCAACTGTATTTGCCGTACCGGCACATGCGGATGAGGGGTTCGGTCCCGTCAAGCCAATTAAGTTCGATGCAAAAAAAGCAGCCGTGGGTAAACGGTTGTTTTTCGATGTGCGTTTATCGGGTGATGCGGCGATCAGTTGCGCGTCTTGTCACAAACCTGCTCAAGGCTTTGCTAACGACCTGGCATTGTCTGATGCTTACCCCGGTTCCAGCCATTTTCGTAACACACCATCATTGATCAATACCGCGCATCGTGCGGCATGGTTCCATGACGGTCGGCTGGGTACCAACCTGAACGATGTCACCCGTGAGTCTCTCACGGAAGACTACATGATGAACATGGATATGCGCTTGATGCAGGAACGCATCAAGCAAGACCCGGTTTATGTCAAAATGTTCAAAGATGCCGGTTATGGCGAACCCAGCAATGGGGGTGTCCGCAAAGCTATTCCGGAATACCTGAAGACCCTTATCTCCAGGGGGTCGCCTTTTGACAAGGGGACCATGACTGCATCGGCAAAACGCGGCTTTGATTTATTCAAGGGCAAGGCCGACTGCGCTTCCTGTCATTCAGGAACTCGCTTCACCGATGATCAGCCCCACAATACCGCAGTGCCGGACAATCCTGAAATATGGGCCGACCCGATACGTCATACGACCTATGTGGCCTATGCCATGTTTATGGGGATCGAAAACTACATGAACCTTCGCCGTGATGTGGGTGCTCATGTTCGGACCCATAAAATGGACAAAACCGATGTCGGGAAGTTTATGACACCCAGCCTGCGAGAGCTTAAGCAAACCGCGCCGTATATGCACAACGGTATGATTAATACTCTCAGCGAGGTGGTCGCCTTTTACAACGACGGTGGCGGCAGTGATGTCAACAAAGATGCCAGATTGAAACCGCTTGGGCTTAGCAAAGCTGAACAGGCAGATCTGGTGGCATTCCTCGAAGCTTTGTCCGGCGACCAACTGAACGGTTCCGAACATGTCTGGACGGATAAAATCCCGAACACCTATGACGCGATCGCCGACTGGCGTAACACGCGGAATTGATAGGGGAGAACAGGAAAATGCATAACTTCAATACACGAACCCTGATCCTTGCCGCTGCCGTAATAGGCTTTGGGCAAGGCCTGGTACCGGATGCTCTGGCGGACATTAACCCGCCATTGGCCCCGCTGGGCGACCCGCCCATTCCAGCCGACAACCCGCAGAGTGCGGAAAAGATCGAACTGGGAAAAATGTTGTTCTGGGATCCCCGTCTCGGCGGAGATGCTTCGACTGGTTGCGTGACATGTCACGAACCATCCCAGGGCTGGGCGTTTTCTGACGATCTGTCCCGTGGTTATCCCGGAACGGTTCATTGGCGCAACAGCCAAACCGTGATCAACTCGGCCTACCTTAACAAGTTCTTCTGGGTCGGTTCTGCCAAGTCACTTGAAAAACAAGCTAAGTCGGCTGCTACGGGTGCTGTTGCGGGTAACGGTGAAAGCGATGTTATGGAAGCCCGTCTGGCCTTCATTCCTGAATACCGTAAACGTTTCAAGGATATTTTTGGCGATCAATGGCCGAAGATAGGGAATGCCTGGCGCGCGATTTCGGCGTTCGAACGCACGCTGATACAAAAGGACACTCCACTGGATCGTTTCCTCGAGGGCGACAGGTCAGCTCTTGATGACGCACAGAAACGCGGCATGGATTTGTACAACGGCAAGGCTAATTGTATCGAATGTCACAACGGCGCAATTACCACCGATGAAAAATACTACAACATTGGTGTTCCCCCTGCCGGGCGTTGGGAAGAAGACGGTCTGGCACAGGTCACCTTCCGTTACGAGCAATATGCCAAAGGCGTGACCGAGGAAATGTATCGCACCATCAAGGACGATGCTGGCCTTTACTACCGTACCAAGCAGAAATCCGACAAGGGCAAGTTCCGCACTCCGCCGCTTCGTTACGTGGTCTATACGCCACCCTATATGCATAACGGTGCGTTCTGGGATCTTAAGGAAGTGGTCGAGTTCTACAATGCCGGTGGCGGAGATAACGAGTTTGCTGCCAACAAGACCTCATTGATCAAGCCCCTGGGCCTGAGTGATGCGGAAGTCGATGACCTGGTGGCTTTCTTGGGTGCCATGAGCGGTCCGGAAATTGAAATCGAAGCACCGGAACTTCCGCCTTATGCCCCTCTGCCCCCCGTGGCAAACGCAAATTAGGAGGTAGCGAAAATGGATATCAAACTTATGAAGCCGGTCGACCCCACGGTCGGCCTCGCCACCCCCGACATTGACAAGTCAGGTGGTAAAACCCCCAAGTGCATGATGTCACGGCGGCAGTTCCTCCTGACATCGGGCATTACCACCGGCGTCGTCATGTTAAGCGGCACGCCGGGAATGGCCGACACACCGGCCATGGTTTCGACCTATCCCCGGAAGTTTGTCGCAAAGCTGGGGGACCTGAAGCAGGACGTTCCGTTCGATTTCACGTATCCCGATGAAGGCGCATATGCCGAAGCGATGATCGTGAAAACGGGTGTTCCGTCGGGTGGCGGTATTGGACCGGACCGCGACGTGGTGTCGTTCAATTATACATGTACCCACCAAGGCGGAAGTCTGGCTGATACCTACAAGGGCGATACCAAGTCCCTGGGAGCCTGTCCGCTTCACTTGTCAACGTACGACCTGACAAGACATGGCATCCTGATTTCGGGCCAGGCCTATCAAAGTTTGCCCCAGGTTCTCCTGGAGCTTGAAGGTGACCGCATTTTCGCGGTGGGCGTTTTTGGCCTGATTTACGGCCGTTACGACAATTTGCAGGGTTAAGGAGGAACAAACCGTGTCTACTCCCTATTACATTCCAGAAACCAACGTCCCGCTACCTCCCAAGGGTGCTGACGTCATCTCTACAGCGTGTGACTACTGCATTGTCGCTTGCGGATATCAAGTGTACCGCTGGCCGGTTGCCGGTAAACATAACGGCGGCCCAAAGGCCTCTGAAAATGCCTTCGACGCGGACTTCCCGGTCGATCCGCTTGGTCCCTGGGTGGCCCCGAACATGCACAACATCGTGTTGCACAAGGGCGAACCGCACCATGTGGTTATCATTCCCGACAAACATGCCAAGTCCGTCAATACCGACGGGGACTCAAGTCTTCGTGGCGGTTGTATCGCGCAAAAGTGCTACAATCCGCAAACCCCCACACGGGATCGCTTGACGACACCTTTGTTGCGTATGTACGGCATTCTGACGCCGGTGCCGTGGGATTTCGCGCTTGATATTGCCGCCGAAGTTGGCAAACACGTCATCAAAACGCATGGTGACAATGCCTATGGCGTGAAGACCTTTTCGTATCAGTATATCGAAAATACTTATGCGATCAGCAAGTACGCCCTGCGGCATATCAATACCGCTAACTTTACCTTCCATGACACGCCGTCTGATGTCAGTTCGACACCTGGTTTCCGGGATGCCGGGTTTGATAATTTCGGCCCTGCCTATGAAGACTGGCGGGATGCGGAAACCCTGTTCATTTGCGGTACGGATCCCTACGAAACCAAGACGATCTTGTGGACGCAATGGATCATGAAGGGAATCCAGAACGGTCAGAAAGCCATAATGATGGTGCCGCGCCGCACGGCCGGTGTTGCCTATGCTGAAGAAAACGGCGGGATCTGGCTTGATGTTAATCCGGGTACCGACTTGTTGGTTGTTAACGCGATTGCACGGACCATTGTTGAAAACGGTTGGGAAGATTCCGACTGGATCAAACAATGGGTCAACAACAAATGGGAATCTTCATCCGGATTTGGTCAGGGCACCCGCAACACGCCGTGGCAATGGCGCAGCACCTGGGGCAAGTTCCAGACCAAAGGGTTTGAAGATTGGAAAAAATGGCTGCTGGCGCAGAAAGAATTCAGTGTCGAAAATGCAGCCAAGGTTTCCGGCATTGATGCCGCAAAAATCCTCAAGACGGCGGAATATCTTGCCAAACCCGTAAACGGTAAACGCCCGAAGACCTCGATCATGATCGAGAAGGGTTTCTACTGGTCAAACAACACCGGCAATACCCAGGCTATTTCGGCCTTGGGGATTATTGTCGGTGCTGGCGGACGTCCGGGGCAGGTCATCGGCCGTGCCGGTGGCCATCAACGTGGTGGTCAACGCGGTGGCGGGTATCCGCGTAACAAGTCTCCCATGAAAGTACCGGGTCGCCGTCGTCGCGCACTTGATACTGACACCTGGACAATGGCGGGCCATACGCGTTTTGCCCATGTTATCGGTACGACGTGGATCCAGTCCATGTGCGGCTCGCAGCAACTGGCCAAGCGGTTCCATGAAATGACCGTGGCTAACCCTCACCAGATCCGTTCATACGACAAGCAGGAAATTATCGATACCCTGAAAAAGCGGGCGGATTCTGGCGGCATGGTTGTGATCAATCAGGATATTTATCTGGTTGATCCGATTGGTGCGCAATATGCCGATATCGTTTTTCCGGCGGCAACATGGGGTGAAGATAATTTCATGCGTGCCAATGGCGAGCGTCGTTTGCGGTTGTATCAGCAGTTTTATGACGCACCTGGTGAAGCCAAGCCAGATTGGTGGATTATAGCCAACCTGGCACGTCGTATGGGGTTTGACGGTTTTGACTGGAAAAACACCAACGAAGTGGCCGAGGAAGCCTCGCGGTTCTCGCGGGGTAGCCGAAAGGACTTCCATATGATCAAGGTTGCGGCCCATCGCGAGGGCAAGACCTTGCACCAGAAGATGGCTGAACTGGGTACCGAAGGTATCCAGGGGCCGGTATTCATGAAAGCTGATGGCAGCCTTGAAGGCACCAAACGCCTGCATGACACCACCCGCAAGCTGGATCCCGAAGGTCCCCAGGCCGGTAATGTCTATAATAAAAAGCTGACCCACTTCAACAGTCAGACCGGGAAGTGCAACATCCAGAAATCACCTTGGGATCTGTTCTCGGACTATTGGGAATGGATGTCGCCCAAGGGTGATGAAATGTGGTGCACGTCGGGACGCACGAATGAACGCTGGCAGTCGGGATTCGATGATCGCCGTCGGCCTTATATCGTGCAACGTTGGCCTGAAAACTATGTCGAAATGAGCCCCGAAGATGCCAAAGCACGCGGTATCGAAAGTGGAGATTACGTCATGGTCTATTCGGACCGGGTGCCGAGCCTGAAAGAAACGACCTTGGGTGTTGAAGGTTCTGACTATTCGTTCTCCGGTCAAATGAAGAACGGGAACGTGGAACTGACCAAGGGTGCGGTAACGGGGGTCGCCCATGTGACCAGACACATCAAAAAAGGTGTGCTGTTCATGGACTTCTTGCACACCGAGCAGCCGGCAAATGCGCTGGAAGGTCGGATCGTTGACTGGATCAGCGGCAACTACAACTACAAGATGGGTGTCGCCCGAGTGAAGAAAATCGGCGAGTCTCCATATAAAAAGACCTTCCGGTCGATGTCGTTCGCCCCGCGCGATATTATCTAAGCGGGACCAGGAAACCGGCCCGAAGATTTCGATCTTCGGGCCGTACCTTTTTTTTTATGGGTTCATAGCGGAGACCAAGTCATGAACTATCTGGGTACCAGTACTGAAACTTCACATATGAGTGTGTCTATGACGAACGGCAAAGAAGAAGCGTGCGAAGTTTTAGCTAATATTTTGCGTACGGGAGTTGATGTGCATCGGTGTGCCGCAGCTCAGGCGCTGGGTACGATAGAATTCCAGGGCGCAATCGCTCCGCTATTGGAAGCCCTGCGTGATGAAGACGAAGATGTCCGCACCGATGCAGCGACGGCATTGGCGCACTATTCTAGCGAGCAGGTGGCAACCGAACTGCTCAACAACTTGATCGGCGACCCTAACATGGACGTGAAAGCGGCGGCCATCGATGGACTGGTCGCCATGAAAGATGCCAACGTCATCCCCTGGTTGCGCAAAATGGTTGTGGGACGGGACACAGAAATTTTCTGGGACGAAGATCAGTACTATCAAGATGGTTGGGATAGCTGGGTCGACATCCAGCTTAAATCAATTATCGGATTAGCCGCGTTGGGCGATGAAGGTGCCGTGCCGATCATTACCGCGGCTATTGATGATGAAATGGGACAAGATCTAAGCGAAGCGGGTTTCAAATCCCTGGCGGCTCTTGGGCAACCTGGTGTGGACGCCCTTGCTGAATACCTCAAGTCGGGAAGCGAGAAAATACGCCGCCGCGCAGCACTCAGCCTGGGTTTGGCTGATGTTAAGCTCGCCGCTCCGGTACTGCGCGCCGTATTGAACGATGATTCTGTCGATGTACGGCTGTCGGCAGTACGGGTTCTCGCAGCCTTTGACCTTGCCGACCCAGCGCTGAAACCGTTGTTTGTCGATCAAAGTCAGCAGGTACGGGCCCTGATGGCGCGATTGACCGGGGCGCATTACCCGGACGAGTTACATTCATTGATAAATGACCCGGACCCGCAGGTACGGATCGCAGTGATGAAGACCCTGGAAGAAAATCCAGACCTCGCGACAGATGGTGTTTCGCGCGTATGGGTGGGGGCTGAACTGCAAGGCAATAATATAGAAGTTGCAGTGCAGGCAGCGCGCTTGACTGGGGTGTTGCACCCCACTGGCGCATTCGAAGATCTGTCCTTGCAACTGGCCAATACAAAACGTGCCGAACCGGTCCGGTTGGCCGTGGTGAATGCGCTGGTCGCGTTGAACGACGATCGCGCGGTAGAAGAACTGCGCAAGTATATTGGGGATCCGTCCCGCCAGGTCCGCATGGATGTGATGGTGGCGCTGTCCAGGCTTTCCAGATCCGAGCATTCTGCAAGCACGGGAAAAGAAATCTTGTTGGCGGCATTGCGGGGGGAGCTGGTCGCTGCTCCAGAACCTGAAGGTGACGAAACAGGGCAGCAACAGGTATCCCCTGAAAGTGGAAAAGACGCAGATAAATCCCCTGCGGCACCTGTGCCCGATGAAGCCCCGGTCTCCACACTGCAGGCTATTCTTGGCGACAATTCGCCAGAGCTCAAGGTTTTGAAACGGGAAGGCGACAAGGTCGAGCTGTCACAGCGAGATATTGAATTTCTGGGTCTGGCGCAGAAAAAATTGCGCAAACGGAAAGTATCGGCGACCCCGGAAGTAGCGCCGCATCAGGATGTTCGCCGTTTTGCAGCACGTGTCCTTGGCGATTTGTCTTCGCCTGAAGTCGTTGACGCCTTGACACTGGCACTTAACGATGAGGATACGGAAGTTTCGGTGACCGCGGCGGACTCGCTCGTTCGTTTGGCCGAAAGTGGTGTTGTCATGACCGAACCGACACGGAATGCGTTGGTGGTGTTAACTGAACAATCAAACCGGGCACTGCGACTGAGTGGAATTCGGGCCCTTGGGTTGGCGCGGGTGAGCGAACATTTCCCGGCTTTGGAAAATCTGTTGTCCGATTCTGACTCTTATGTTCGTACCGACGCCGTTCGATCCTGTGCGTTACTGGGGGAGTTTCCGGAACAAGGTGCGACACTTCTGAAGGATGCCGATGCAAGCACACGGCTTGCCGCTGCCCAGGCGTTGGCCAAGGTAAAGGGTAAGGAATGTACCCCCATGCTGGTGGACTTCGCCTTCCTGTCAGAAGGCTATCACCGCAAGGAAGCAGCACAGTTGCTGCGCGAGCTGGACCAGAAGATGGCGGCAGATGGCTTCCTTCGGGTTTTGAATGATTCTGACCGCCGCCGGGAGTGGCAGGTTTCCATCGAAGCACTGGCTACTTTGTTTGAAGATGCACCGCAGGTTTCCGGGATATCAGTGTAACTGTCTATAGGACGACTTAATGATCAGGAGCATAACAATGAAACGTACTTTTGGAATTTTGGCCGTATCGTTAGCAGTAGCTGGTATCGCCACGTTGGCAACACCACACAGCACGTGGGCCGCATACAAAGTCACCGACGTCGCCAATGGTGGCACTATTTCCGGGAAGGTTTTACTTGGATCGGCCAAGAAGGAATCCAAATCATATACAATTTCCAAAGACCCAGATGCCTGCGGTACCGGCAACCGAGAGGTCCCTTTCGTACGTGCCAATGGCCCGGCATTACGCGATGCTGTGGTGTATTTGCTAAAGGTTAAAGAAGGAAAGGCCTTCGAATCGGGATTGAAAAAGACAACTATCAATCAGGAAAAATGCCAATTTATGCCGTATCTGTCAGTTATGGAAAACGGCGGTGTATTGGAAGCGATCAATTCCGATTCTGTGCTTCATAATATCCACACCTACGAGTTAATCGGGCGCGCACGGCGTACCGTCATGAATGTCTCTCAGCCGGAAAAAGGCAACATCGTCACCAAGAAGGTCAAGTTGCGCAAGGGGGCTGGAATGAAGGTCGAATGCGACGCGCACGATTTCATGCACGCCTTCGTATTTGTCGCTAAAAACCCGTACTACGCGGTTGTCGATGACAAAGGCCAGTTTGAAATCAAGGGCGTGCCGGAAGGTAAATACAAGATCAATTCCTGGCATGGCGTATTGGGCGACCAAAAAGGTACGGTTACCGTAACGGCCGGTGGCACGGTCAACGTCGACTTCTCATACTAAGTCTTATTGGGAGTTAAGGTTTTGAATGTTTCCAGGCAGCCAGGAAAATCTGGCCCCAATGCGTTTGATTTTTTCGTTTGGGCCGGGGGCGCGGTGAATGCCCTCGTGGTTATCATATTGTTTGGCTATTGGGTGATGCACTGAGGCCTTGAAGGGGAATACGACGATGTCAGTGTCTGTCAGTCCGCAAGTGCAGGACGCGAATACCAAAGCCGAAGACACCACGAACACCGCGCCTGTTTCCCTGTCGCGGATATTGGTGGCCCTGGATGCTTCGGACCATGCTAATCGGGCGTTGGATGAAGCCGTGCGTCTGGGGGCAACAGCGGATGCCGTGTTGACTGGTATTCACGCCTACGCGGCACAATTACATGACGCCCGGTTTCGCATGATGGAAGGCGGTTTGCCCGAACGATATCATGAAGAAAGCGAGATGATGCACCAGCGCGAGGTCCATGATGACCTGATCACGCGGGGCCTTGATATCATCAGCGACAGTTATCACGACGCCGGGCAACTTGTTTGTGACGCGGCGGACCTTCCTTATAACCGACTGAGCCCGGAGGGTAAAAATTACGCCTGCGTGGTCAAGGCTGCCGGAAGTGGAGATTACGATTTGCTGGTGCTTGGCGCATTGGGTTTGGGTGCCGTGCCGGGAAGCCAGATCGGAACGGTATGTGAACGCACAGTGCGACGCAGCCCCATCGATGTGCTGGTGATCCGTGATCCGGTTCGCGCCATTGGTGATGGTCCGATTGTGGTGGCACTTGATGGGTCGGCAAAATCTTACGGTGTGTTGAAAACGGGGTTGGACCTGGGCCGTCGACTGGATATTCCGGTCCATGCGGTGGCGGCGTTTGATCCCTATTATCACTATGTGGCTTTCAACAAAATTTCCCAGGTGCTGAGCGAAGAAGCAGGCAAGATTTTCCGCTTTGATGAGCAGGAAAAGCTGCATGAGGAATTGATTGATGACGGCCTGGCCCGGATTTATCAATCGCATCTGGACGTGGCCCGCACAATCGCCACTGGCGCCGGGGCCGACCTTGAATGTGAATTGCTGGATGGCAAACCCTACCGGGCTATTCTGTCTTATATCGACAAGGTCGGAGCCAGCTTGCTCATGGTCGGCAAGACCGGTGTGCACGGCGATGCCGATCTGGATATCGGCGGCAATGCGGAAAATCTGTTGCGTAATGCGGCGTGTCATGTGTGGATCGGTCAGGGCGAACATATGCCTGAAGTTGATATCATCGCCGAAGAGACCACCACCTGGAGTACCGAGGCAGAGGCCTTTATTTCTCGTGCTCCCGGGTTCGTTCAGGATATGGCGCGCAAGGCTGTTGTTCGATACGCCCACAGCGAAGGCCATACGTTTATTACATCTGATCTGGTATCTGAAGTGATGGGCAAGATGATGCCGGGTATGGGGTCGGGCAGCGACGGTGATGTGGTCGAAATATCGTGGACCGATAGCGCTTCGGCGTTGCTGGAAGACCTCGAGCCAAGTGTTGCCGAAGCGGTTCGACTGCGGGCGGAAAAGCGGGCCAGACGGGAAGGCGTTCGGGCAGTTTCGCGCGACCATGTTATCCCGTTTTTGGAAACAGAGCCGAGTTCACCTGATTTAACCTGGGCGGCGGCGGCACTGGCGCGTCTTGCGCGGGTGCCAAAACCTGTGCGTATGCAAGTCCGTGACGAAATCGAGGATGTGGCGCGGGAAACCGGCGCCGCCAGTGTATCATTGGAAATTGCTGAAACGGCGATCGTCGAAATTCGCAAGGCCATGTGTCCGGTTCCCGAGGATGCGGAGTAGGCGGCCATGGCCGAAACCGTCGCCCCCCCATTTCTGGTCGCGCTCAACCTGACCCGCCGTTGTAATTTGCGGTGCGCGCACTGTTACCTGGACGCGGGCACCCGAGATGGAAACACAACGGATGAATTATGCAGCGAAGAAGTCGAGGCGGTGCTCGAAGACATCGCCTCTTTAAGTGAAGAAGTCATGGTGGTTTTTACTGGTGGAGAACCCACCCTCCGTCATGATTTACCGCGATTGATCGGTCATGCGTCGGGCCTTGGTCTGATGCCCGTGTTGGGCACGAACGGCACGTTGTTGAATGATGACAGGTTGATTGCGCTCAAGAAGGCAGGCCTGCAAGGCGTTGGCATCAGTCTGGATTCCTTGGATCCTGAATTTCACGATGATTTTCGGGGGGCACCGGGGTGTTGGGAAAAGGCCATGAATGCCATCGACGCCTGCAAGCGCAATAAGGTCAGGTTCCAGATTCATTTTTCCGTTAACGATGATAACGCCCATGAACTAGACGACATGATCTCCTTTGCCCGGTCGGCAAAAGCATTCGTATTGAATATTTTTTTCCTGGTCTGCACGGGGCGGGGCGAGAAAGTCACCAATATTTCAGCCCAAACCTATGACGTGGTACTGCGCCGGGTGACCGAAGCAGCACGCGATGAAACAGGGTTGATTGTCCGTGCCAAGTGCGCACCGCATTTTAAACGTATGGCCATGGAACTGGACCCTTCGTGGCCCGTGACCGCTGCCCACGGATATGAAGCCGGGGGGTGCCTGGCCGGTACACGGTATTGCAGGGTGACGCCCGAAGGCGATGTTACGGCGTGTCCCTATATGGAAGAACCCGTTGGTAATGTGCGCGACAACGAATTTGTCGATCTGTGGCAAAATGCACCGCAATTTAACGCATTGCGCGCGCCTGTTCTTGAAGGGCGTTGTGGGGCCTGTGAATACACCAAATTGTGCGGTGGTTGCCGTGCCCGTCCACTGGCCCGTGATGGAAATTTGATGGGCGAAGATTTCCTGTGTGCGTACGAACCGCAGGGCGGTGCGGTCATTGAAACGTTACCAGTAAATCAACGAGGATTACCGTGGACGGTTGAAGCGGAAACTGTCCTCAGCCGAATTCCGGCCTTCGTTCGACAGTTTGTTCGTCGGCGCACCGAAGACCATGTGCGTGGGGAAGGAGGCCTGGAAGTGACCGCAGATATCATGGGGGAAATGGCCCGCAAGCGTTTTAAGGGACGCGGTGATATGTCAGGCGGTCAATCCCGGGATTATTCAGAATGAACATTGATGTTGCAGTTATTGGCGGTGGTATGTCGGGCTTGTCGGCGGCACAGGAATTGCGCGCGCGGGGATTCAGCGTCGTCGTGCTGGAACGTCAGGCGCGTCCCGGTGGAAATGCAGCATCCGAACGTATCGGCGGTTTTTTGATGGAACATGGCCCCAGCACAATTCCTGCTGATTCCACCATCGCAGCTGAATATTCCCAGACGCTGGGTCTTGAACCGGGACGATGTGATCTGGGTGATGACGTTCGTTCGCGTTATCTGGTCAAGCAGGGCCGATTGGAAGGGATATCCACCCACGCCCTGGGATTTCTGACCTCGAATTATTTGTCGCTTCAGGGGCGCCTGCGCATGATGGCGGAATTTGCCGTGCCTCGTGGTGGGGCTGCATTGGGGCAGGAAGAAAGTGTCGAGGAATTTTGCACACGGCGTTTTGGAAGTGAATTTAGCCGCGCCGTTATGGACCCCATGGTTGGCGGAATTTACGCAGGCAGTGCCGAAACACTTTCGGTCTCAGCAATTTTTCCAAAATTGGTGGAGCTGGAAAAAAAGGCCGGATCGATTGTGCGGGGGGCCATGTTGCGGCGTGCCAGGGGGGGGCGTATGCCTGGCAGTCGACTGTATTCGTGGCGTGATGGCGTCGGCGCGTTACCAGAAGCACTCGCAAGGCGTTTAGCATCGATTGTTCGAACAGGCGTTACCGTTCGTCGGGTCACTGCCTGTGCCGGGGGCGGTTTTCAGGTTGACCTGGGGGCTGACGGTAAACTTAAATCCCGCGCGGTTGTCGTCGCGACCCAACCCCATGTCAGCGCACAGTTGCTGGAACATCTTGATAGCGAGACAGCGGACGCCGCACGGGCCATCCCGGCGCCACCGCTGGCCGTTGCATTCCTTGGCTATCGTCGCGATCAGATCGCCCACCCCCTGGATGGTTTGGGCTTCCTGGCACCGCGCAATGCCGGAAGTTTGCTCAATGGCGCTCAGTTTTGCTCGACCATGTTTGCCGGGCGTGCGCCCAAGGGCCATGTCGCCATCGCTTGTTATATCGGCGGTGCACGCGCACCCGCCCTGGGTGGTTTGACCGCCGATGCTCTGATCGACCTCGCCCGCACTGAATTGCGTGACCTTGTCGGTGTGCGCGGCGATCCGGTGGTTGCCCAAACGCGCCATTGGGCGCGTGGCCTGCCGCAATACACGCTGGGGCACGAAGAACGTACGAAAGTTCTGGGTCAGGCATCGGAACGCCATCCTGGTTTGTTCCTGACTGGAAATTATTTCGATGGTCCGTCAGTCGCGGCTTGTCTGGGCGTGTCACGGCGGGTGGCGGGCGAGGTCGCAAAGACCCTGGTTGTACCGGCCAGCAAGGCGGTAAACAGGGACACCTGCGACGGCCCGGAAACCCTGCACTGGCCAACGGGTAGCGCTCAGTGGAGCAACAGGTGACGTAACGTTTGCTAAGGACCTTAATCTCGTTATTGGCTCGCTAAAAAACTTGATACCAGAGACTTAAGGCGACACAAGGGCATTGTTTAGGTCCATTCGCGGGGCTATCTAAGTCCCCTGGTCAGAACCGGAACGTCCGTTCAACAACGTTGGAAATCAAACCCTTGAAGCGCTTGCCCGCTGGTGCTATACCGCCCGCAACAGGAAAGTCCGTTACAGGAATGACTTGGGATTAATTTTTTTTATAGGTATATGCCTGCCTAAGGGTGCACCATAAAACAACACTGTGGGCTGTTAGCTCAGTTGGTAGAGCAGCTGACTCTTAATCAGCGGGTCATAGGTTCGAATCCTATACAGCCCACCATTATTTTCAACGCCTTAGCCGGAAACGGCTAGGGCGTTGTTTCGTTATTGGTCGTATGGGGAAACAACTGGGGGTAACACGAGGTGATCCAAAGTGCCTATTTCCATTGATACTGGATTGTTCTTGGGTATTGGGTTACTATCTAACCTCTTACATCAAGAGTAGGGCTGACGCCCTCGCCAACCTGCCCAACCCGGCAAGGTGGTTTCCCGCAAGGGAGATGTGGCCAAGGACGGCAAGTATAGGGTCCAACAGCCTGTCAAAGCGTCAGCCCTCCTCAGGAAACTGAAGGAGGGTTTGTTATGTCATTCTCACGCCGTCAATTCATCATCGGGGGTTCCGCAACCGCCGCAGGCTTCATTCTGCCGAGTTTCGCGGGCAAGGTTCTTAAGCACGTCGAAAGAACGGGTACGCCGCTATTAGAAGATGCCATCTCTGGCAAGACGCTTTTGCATGCTCATTTTTGGCACGAGAATTATACCCTTTCACTGGCTTCGGCCGGCTATCCGGAGATGCTGCCTCCCCCAACCACATATCGCGAGTTCTTCGAGTTCGCCGGCACCTAGGTGAATGAAGATTACTTGCAAGAGGAGTGGGACATTTCGCTTGCCGATCTCGACAATGAAGTCAGTCCGTTCGCTGCAGAGCAGCAATGGGAGCATTCACGATCCCCGACAGCACAGGCTTTCACGACGCTTCAAAAATATGAAGACCAGCTTGGCCCTGAATTATTTGACGACGAGGATGAGTTTGGCAGCATCGATTTTAATCGGTTCTCGCATCCGGGATCAGACGACCGATGGGTGGAAGTATCCTGCCCGGCAGGATTGAGCTGCTTGCAGTACCGTCTGAACGCCTTGAACGCGGGCATCAAGATCGAGGTTTCGCCCGAATAGGATTGAGCTGTGACGTGTCCGAAAGTCCGGTACCCGCTTTTTCGACCCGCCCCCATATTCCTAGGGGTGGGCTTGAAAGGGGGGGGGCGCCAAGAGCGTGCAGCCAGATTTCTTACAGTGATTGGGTGCTTGGCATAGTCTGGCGCTTAAGCATCTTTGCTGCCCGTTCTTTTGCAGTGGTTCACCTGGTTTGGGCGAACCCTTCTATTGTTTTTGGTCCTGTACTCAATCCACCGTGATTGATGGATCATTTAGGGTGACTGATTAAGTCTGCTCCTGACCCACAGCCGACATTAATTGGTTCTCCGAAGGCTGAAGTATATATAGTTCCCGACAAGAGGGAAATCTGAGCAACCCCCACATCCAATTTCCCGGGTTTCAGGGCTGGGATTTCCCGGTATTCTGAGCTGTCATTATGACTCAATCGAACCTGGAGAATTGCCGTGCTGGAGACACCCGAACTTGAATACATATGCGAACTGTCCGTTGAGCTAGGCCCTGTTCGTGAAATGGGGACGGGCCGTTCCGGTGTTCGCCGTATCATACCGATTATCGGCGGAACTGTTCAGGGGGGTCGTCTATCGGGCACCATTTTGAATATCGGTGCGGATTGGCACACAGTGTTCCAAAACGGTTGCGCTCAGCTTGATACGCGCTATGCATTCGAGACCGATGATGGAGCGTTGATAGAAATTATCAATTTCGGCTTTCGGCATGGACCGAATGAGGTAATTGCTGATCTGGCGAAAGGGAAGGACATCGACCCGTCAAAATATTACATGCGTACCCACGCCAGACTGGAAACAGGCGACCCTCGATATGATTGGGTCAACAGGACGTTATTCGTCGGCACTGGTTGAAGAAAAAAGTCATCCGTAATCGTCTCGTTATTCGCAATCCGGTGAAAGCTGATCACTGCGTGACTTGATCCCCTTTCTGATCACAAGCGGATCTTCATGTGACCGTGGTATTGGCGTGTTCGAAATCTACTCTGGCATCCGTGCCGCGGTTTAATGATCGAATTCATACCAATATAAACATGTTGCCTTGCGTCTAAGATGATTTGTTATTGACGATAACAATTAATGGCGATATCGAGTTGGGTTCCTGGTTTTTTCATGCATCGCCTGTGACAGGAAAACTGATGCAAATTCGTGAATTGAGTGCTCTTGTCACCGGCGCGGTCAAATGCCCGGTTCAGTAATCCAGGATTTAAGGCGGGTGACAATAGTCCCTGTCGAGCTATTAAAAACGATTGAGGAGTTCAGCGGACATGCAGCGGAAAGTTAGAGCCGTACGATTTGAATCCTCTCCGGTGACGTTTGATGAGCGGGCCGATGGGGCTGTGTACGTCACCCCGGTCACGCCGCTTCCGCCATACCCGGAACGCCTGACCGACCGTCTTGACCATTGGGCGACGGAAGCCCCGGATCGGGTTTTTATAGCCGAGCGCGATGCAAATGACGAATGGCGGAAAGTTACCTATGCGCAGACGCGCGATATGGCGCGGGCCATTGGACAGGCCCTGCTTGATCGTGGGCTCGGGCCAGACCGGCCACTTGCCGTTCTGTCCGGTAATGATATCGAGCATTGCATGCTGGGGTTGGCTGCGATGTATGTCGGTATTCCCTACGCCCCCATTTCTCCTGCCTATTCTCTTCTTTCGACAGAATTTGAAAAGCTCAAACACATCATTGACCTCCTGTCACCGGGGCTGATCTTCGCTTCCAATGAAGACCTGTTCGCGGGCGCGCTCTCTGTCGTCAGTGATCGTGACGCCGAGGTCATAACAACAACGGGTGCAGGTACGACTTTTTCGAATTTGACGGCGACGGTTCCAACCGATGCAGTGGACGTCGCAAACCGGTCCGTCGGCCCCGATACCGTCGCCAAAATACTGTTTACGTCTGGTTCGACAGGCATGCCGAAAGGCGTCATCAATACCCAGCGTATGTTGTGTTCAAATCAGATAATGATAAATTCGTCTTTGGCATTTCTGAAAGACGAGCCCCCCGTGATTGTTGATTGGCTGCCGTGGAACCACACCTTTGGTGGCAACCATAATGTCGGCTTGATCCTTTTTAATGGTGGCTCTTTGTACATCGACGACGGCAAGCCGACCCCAGATGGTATCAGGAAAACGGTCCGCAACCTGCTCGAGATTGCACCGACGGTCTACTTCAATGTCCCCAAAGGCTACGAGGCGTTGGTCGACTACATGCGCGAAGACAAAGTGCTGCGCGAGATGTTTTTCTCTCGCGTCAGGATGCTGTTCTTCGCCGGGGCGGGCATGGCCAAACATGTCTGGCAGGCACTCGAGGATCTGGCGATGGAAACCAGTGGCGAGACCATTCAGGTGATGACCGGCCTTGGGGCGACCGAGACGGCCCCGTTTGCCTTGTGCTGCACCCGGGAAGATTCTTTTTCCGGGGCGGTCGGATTGCCGGTACCGGGTGTAAAGCTGAAAATGGCGCCGGTCGAAGACAAATTTGAAGCCCGCGTGATCGGCCCCAATGTGACGCCCGGCTACTGGCGTCAACCCGAACTGACAGCCCAGGCGTTCGACGATGAAGGGTTTTACCGCTTCGGCGATGCCCTTAAATTGATCGATCCGGATCATCCTGAACGCGGCTATTTGTTCGATGGGCGCATTGCTGAAGATTTCAAACTGTCTTCGGGCACATGGGTCAGCGTCGGGCCGTTGCGGGCATCCTTCATTGCCCATTGCGCCCCATTCGTTACCGACGTCGTGATCGCCGGCGAAAACCGAAACTTTGTCGGCGTGCTTGTATTCCCCGATCTGGACGCCTGCCGCGCTATCGATCCCGCCCTTGGCCCAGAGGCATCTGCCAATGACATCGTTGCCAGCGCAATCGTGCGGACCGAGTTTACCCGCTTACTTGTTGAAATGGCGGCTTCGGCATCAGGCGGGTCGCGCCGCATCATGCGCGCCATATTGCTGGCAACACCGCCGTCAATCGACAACCAGGAAATGACCGACAAAGGGTCCATCAATCAGAAAGCGGTTTTGAAGAACCGTGCGGAACGGGTTGAAGAATTGTATTTGGAAACCGCCGGGCCACGGATTTTGGCGGCCGATTAATATTTTTTCAAGGAGGATACAATGGCACTGACAACCGAGTGGAAGGATGTCTGGCTGCTGGACGGAGCCCGGACACCTTTCGTTGATTACAATGGTGATCTGGCGAGAGTTTCACCAATCGATCTTGGCATCAAGACCGGTCGTGCCGTATTCGCCCGCTCCGGCGTATCTTCAACCGACGTCGGGCAAGTGATCACGGGCAACATGGCCCAGGCGAGTTTCGACACCTACATGCTGCCGCGTCACATTGGACTGTATTCGGGCGTGCCAATGGCAACGCCCGCCCACATGGTCCAGAGGGTTTGCGGCACCGGGATCGAGGCCATTTCGCAGGCCGCCGATTCCGCCGAACACGGCAGGGCCGATCTGGTCCTGTGCGTTGGTGCTGAATCAATGAGCCGCAATCCTGTTGCCGCCTATACCAGCCGCGGCGGCTTTCGGATGGGACAGGTCGAATTCAAGGATTTTCTGTGGGAAGCCCTGCTTGATCCTGCAGCAGATGTCACCATGGGCGGCACTGCGGAAAACCTGGCGCAACAGTATCAATTGACCCGCGACGACGTTGACGCATTCGCCGTGCGAAGTTTCGAACGGGCGAAGGCGGCCCAAGATAGTGGGTTCCTTGGCGACGAGATCGAACCGGTCGTGAACGAAACGTTTGACCTTGATGGCTATAATTCCCGCCAGATTCGATTGCCCCGTGGGGTTGACGCCGTTTCCAGCGACAGCCACATCCGGCCGTCAACGCTCGAAAGCCTTGGTAAGTTGCGTCCGGCCTTCGGTGGCGTCCAGACCGGCGGT
>Ga0316204_10002053_pt1 | contig 48418 bp, 44 predicted proteins | sample 6monrhotite_MG_2_FD_205661 | JGI IMG/M metagenome (GOLD analysis project Ga0316204, IMG submission 205661) | Microbial mat bacterial communities from mineral coupon in-situ incubated in ocean water Damariscotta River, Maine, United States -... | ecosystem: Environmental > Aquatic > Marine >... | reverse complement strand
AGAACAATTGATATGATTGTGAAATGGAATCGATTAGAGCCGATCAAGAACATCATTCACATTCATGGAGATGCAGATAATACGATTCCGCTAAAACATGTAAAAGCAGATTTCGTCATCAAGGGAGGTTCACACATGATGGCCCTCACAAAAGGTCGAGAAATAAGCGATTTAATAAATGAAATTCTAAAAGAACCTACTCAGCATCCATCTCAGCTCTGATTCTTTGACTTAATTGTCTGTTATAAGTCTCTTTAAGCCAATTTAAGTAGTTGTCGGTTGCCTTTGTGATACATTTTGTATAATGCTTTAACCTACGCTCAATATCATCTTGTAATTCTTGGAGTAAAATAAGACCGTCATACATGTCTTCACAATTCTCAAGGATTACTTCAAAGTGATTATCAAGTGATACATCAACTGCTTCTTTACCTTTCTTCCCAGAATCTATACAATCATCATAAACTGCTTTCATTGAAAACAATTCTAATTTCTCTGGATGCTTCAGCTTAGTTTTTAATTCACGTCCTAACTCATAATCTGCCTCAAACATTAAGTCATCTTCTTCGCTAAGTCTAGCTTCCAAGAACCTATCTGGATAATTGAAGGCATCTTGCCAATCAATGTATTCTTGCCAGTAACCGAACCTTCTTACGTTATTTCCTAAATCAATAACCTGGAAGATACTTTTGTTCTCAAGCTTTCTTGAACCTCTACCTATCATTTGATGATAAAGCGTCAAAGATCTAGTTGCTCTATTTAGAATGATGGTCTCAACTGTTGGTTCATCAAAACCTGTCGTTAAAATCCCTACTGAAGTTAAAACAGCACCTGGCGTAACTTTGAACCAGGCCAAAATGTCTTTTCTATCTGTGTCTGAAAAGGTACTATCAAGATGACGCACCTTGTAATTGTGCTTTTTAAACAGTTCGTAAACTGAACGTGAAGACTCAATTCCAGAATTAAAAATCAATGTTTTTCTATTTACGGCAACTTCTTCATACGCAAACAAAAGTTTCTCTTGCATGAAATAGTTACTGTAAACTTTATCTGAAGATGAAACAGTGAAATCACCATTTACACCAATCTTTAAACCGTGTAGATTTACATCATAAGTGTATGTCTCAGCATTTGAAAGATATTTTTTCTCAATCAATGACTTAATACTCTCACCTACAAATAATCTATCGTAATTGTCTTTTAAGGGTAAAGCCTTATTTGAACTTAATGGTGTTGCTGTAACGCCCAAAATGTTCACATTCTCAAAGTATTGAAATATTTTTCTGAAAGAATTGTTGTGAGCTTCATCTACAATCACCAATCCTACATTCTCAATAAACTTCTTATTCTCTTGCAAACGATTATTCAATGTTTCAACCATTGCTGTGAACGATTGAAATTCAGATTGATCATCTAAAGTCTTTACCAAACTATTAATAACCTTATTATTAATGTTTAATGCATTAAGCTGTTTTGATGTTTGAATACAGAGCTCAATTCTGTGAGTAAGAATTAAAACTTTTTTATTCGTTTTCTTGATGTAGCTCTTCGCAATGTTTGAAAAGATCACAGTTTTACCGCCACCTGTGGGTAGTTGAAATAGCAAATTGAAGTTTTCACCCTCCTTAATTAATTCGCTAATTATCTGATCTACAACCTTTTTCTGGAATGGGTATAGTTCTTTTTTCTTGAAAAGGCTTTCGTCTATCATAGTGGAATGGCTCCTTTATAGCGGCGCAAAAATACGTCCTTTATATTGAAACTCAAAATTTAAGAAGCCTATTATTGAAATCTTATTCACAACAGTTGTTCAAGAATATGATTTCTTTCAGTTCTTTTTAGAAAAAGATGTAAGGCAAAGCCATTATATTTGTCTACAGAAAAAATCAAACAGAAGATTCCAATGAGTGAAGAAATTGAAAAAGTTAAATGCCTGATTATTGGTTCAGGTCCTGCGGGCTATACAGCAGCAATTTATGCAGCAAGAGCTAACATGGCTCCAGTTTTATATCAAGGTTTGCAACCAGGTGGTCAATTAACAACAACAAATGAAGTTGAAAATTTCCCTGGATATCCTGATGGAGTGACTGGTCCTGAAATGATGATCCAACTGCAAAAACAAGCTGAAAGGTTTGATGCAGATATTAGAACAGGTTGGGTTTCTAAGGTTGATTTCACTGGACCTGTTCATAAGGTTTGGGTTGATGAAAAAACTGAAATTCATGCCGACACAATTATTATTTCTACAGGGGCCTCAGCAAAGTATTTAGGTCTAGAATCTGAACAACACTATCTTTCTATTGGTGGTGGGGTTTCAGCTTGTGCAGTTTGTGATGGATTTTTCTATAGAGGACATGAAACGATTATTGTAGGTGCTGGAGATTCGGCTTGTGAAGAAGCTCATTACTTATCAAAACTTGCAAAGAAAGTTACCATGCTTGTAAGAAGAGATGAATTTAGGGCATCTAAAATCATGGCAGAAAGAGTTAAGAACACTGAGAATATTGAAATACTGTTCAATACTGAAACTGTTGAAGTACTAGGTGACGGACAAGGTGTAACAGGTGCTAAAGTAAAGAACAATAAAACCGGTGAAGAGACTGAAATTCCAGCAACTGGATTTTTTGTCGCAATTGGTCATAAACCAAATACTGACATTTTCAAAGGTTGGATTGATTTAGACGAAACGGGATACATTAAAAATGTACCAGGTTCATCTAAGACAAATGTTGAAGGTGTTTTTGTATCAGGAGATGCAGCAGACCATGTTTACAGACAAGCGGTAACAGCTGCAGGAACAGGTTGTATGGCAGCTTTAGATGCTGAAAGATATTTAGCCGCTAAAGAAGGTTAAAAACTAAAATCATATTAAGTTAAAACGCTTCTCATTTCGAGAGGCGTTTTTTATTTGCGAACCAAGTTCATATCGAAAGGAAGTCTATTGATAATAGAACGCCCTAGCGTAAGCTCATCAGCATATTGTAGCTCAGTACCAACTGCAACTCCTCTTGAAAGAGTCGTCACCTTAACATCAAAGTCAGCCAATTTTCTGAAAAGAAAGAAATTGGTTGTATCACCTTCCATAGAAGCATTCAAAGCAAGAATCACTTCTTGCGTTTCTCCTTTTCTTAATCTATCTAAAAGACTCTCAATATTTAAATCGTTAGGGCCAATTCCTTCCATTGGAGAAATAACTCCGCCTAAAACATGATATGTTCCGAAATACTGCTGGGTACTTTCGATAGCAAGAATGTCTCTAATATCTTCGACCACACAGATTAATCCATTCTTTCTTGAATCAGTTGAACAGATTTCACAAATCTCGGCATCCGAAATATTACCACATTCTTTACAAGACTTTAAATTTTGTTGGATATCTGCTAGTGATTGTGCAAACATCTGAAGCTCATCTTCGTCTCTTTTTAATAGATTCAAAACTAATCTCAAAGCCGTCTTTTTACCTATACCGGGCAAAGAAGAAAAATGATCTACTAAATCCTCTAAATATTTTGATGAGATATTCACTTCAACAAAAATACAACAATGATGACTTGAAAACAGTTCATCTCACTAAGAATATCAACATTCTTAAACTAATAAGCTTAAATTTGGAATATGCTTCGAGCAACTGCCGAGAAGAAAATACTGAATTTTAAGAGACCAGCCGGTACATCAAGAGGAATCTTGACAGAGAAACTGTGCTGGATCATTAAGATCTGGGATGATGCAATTCCAGATACAAAAGGCATTGGAGAAGCATCTGTTATTAAAACACTTTCACCAGAATGGTCGTCTAGCTATGAATCAAAGCTGGAGGAAGTAATTCAAAAAATTGACTCGCATGCTGAGACAAACTTCGAAGACTTGAAGGAATTCCCTTCAATCAGATTCGGTTGTGAAATGGCAATGATTGATCTTGAGTCGGGAGCAAAACAAGAATACTTTAAATCACCCTTTACCAAGGGCGAACAAGGAATAACCATAAATGGGTTGATATGGATGGGAGAAAAATCATTCATGTTTGATCAGATTAAATCAAAACTTGACACTGGTTTTAATTGTGTTAAATTGAAAATTGGGGCCATTGACTTCAACGAAGAAGTTGATCTTTTAAAATACATCCGCTCTCAATTTAGTTCAAATGAAGTAGAATTAAGGGTTGACGCCAATGGTGCATTCGATCCATCAACTGCACTTGAAAAACTCAAGACTCTTAGTGACTTTGAACTTCACTCTATTGAACAACCAATTAAGCAAGGTCAATGGCCGAAAATGGCTGAACTTTGTGCTCAAACACCTTTAGATATTGCGTTAGATGAAGAACTCATTGGAATCACATCTCAATATGAAAGAGATCAGATGTTATCAGCTATCAAACCACAATACATCATTCTTAAGCCATCACTATTGGGTGGTTTTAAAGCCAGTGATGAATGGATTGAATTAGCCGAGAAACTAGACGTCAAATGGTGGATCACCTCAGCCCTAGAAAGCAATATTGGATTAGATGCCTTAGCGCAATACACATTTACAAAGGGAAGCAAATTACCACAAGGTCTTGGCACAGGCCAATTATTCACAAATAACTTTGAGTCAGATTTGATTATCAAGGGAGATGAACTTTATCATCATTAAACAAAAAAACCGCCCCTCAAATGAGAAGCGGTTTTAAGTATTTTAAATCGGCCTTTTTTAATGTGCCATCTTCGTGCTCTGCTCAAGCTTTTCACCATGAATGAGCTCAACAGTAATCTTACGATCTTCTGCACCTTCAATGAAGTCATTAATTGCTTCTTTCACATCATAATCAATACTCAAGGTTTCAGATAAGTCAACTACCACATCTTTACCATCTTCAATAGAATCCAGTGTTTTCATGATACTTGCCTTATTCAAGAAAGTAGTGTGTTGAGATAAATTCAAGTGAATTTTACCATCATTTGCGTTATCCTTAATGAAGAATGACATTTTGAAGTTACGATATAGGATTACGACAAAAGCGACAGCTAAACCAGCAAACACTCCTTTTAACAAATCAGTAAATAACATTACTCCAATTGTTGTAAAGAATGGAACCCATTGAGTCCAACCTGCTCTTACCATTTGAACGATTGACTTTGGGCTCGCCAACTTCCAACCAATTAATAATAATACTGCAGCTAGGGTCGCTCTAGGAATCATATTTAATAATCCAGGAATAGCTAAAATGAATACAAGCAAGAATATACCATGAATGATTGCTGAATTTTTTGATTTAGCACCAGCACCAATGTTAGCTGTAGAACGAACAATTACTTGTGTAATCGGTAAACCACCTAATAAACCTGAAAGTACATTACCAATTCCTTGAGCTCTAAGCTCTCTATTCATTGGAGTTCTTCCTTTGTAAGGGTCCATTTTATCAGTGGCCTCTACACAAAGAAGTGATTCAATTGAAGCCACTAAAGCAACAGTAACCGCTACAATCCAAACATTGTAATCAGTGATGGCAGAAAAGTCAGGGAAGTAAAACATTCCTTTAAACTCTTCCATATTTTGAGGTGTCGGTACCGATACTAAATGATCTCCTCCAATACTCATTCCTTGTGTGCTTGCAAGTCCCATTGCTATGAGAACAGAAACCACAATTGCTAATAATGGACCAGGAATAAGACTCAAGATTTTATTCTCTTTTATTTTCTTCATTCCCCATCCAATTAGAATTAGCAGTGAAATGATTGCCACTAGAGTTGCTCCCCAATGAATATTTTCAATCGCCAATCCTAATTCTTCAAAGGTATTATGACCATCTGCCTGAACAAAGGCTAAATCACCTTCTGGATCTTTGTCATAACCAAAAAAGTGCGGTAATTCTTTTATAAAAATTGTTATCCCGATACCGGCGAGCATTCCCTTAATGACCGAAAACGGTATGTAGTAGGCTACGAATCCAGCCTTAATGATTCCTAATAAAAACTGAATAACTCCACCTAAAGCAACTGCCAAAGCGAATTTTTCAAAACCACCATTCTCAAAACCACCAAATGCAATAATTGCGGTTGTGATAATAGTAATTAATCCTGCGGCTGGACCTGACACACCAAAACGTGAACCAGACAAGCTACCAACGACAATACCACCTATAATTCCTGCAATCAAACCAGGCATTACAATTCCAGCAAAATCTTCTAAACCTTCTATTCCTTTATACGAAGTAGAGGCCAGAGAAATCCCTAAACAAAGCGGCAATGCCACAAAAAACACAACCAATCCTGAGGCCACGTCAAATTTTAAATTTTTAAACATATCTTTTCATTATCCTAATAATAGAATCCTTTTATAAGAGCGGATTCAAAAACACTTTTTTTTAATCTTGAAATGTTTAGGATAATTCTGGAGGAGGAACCTGGACTTGCTTTTGAAATCCGGTATAATCGTGAAGTTGTTGAAAGTAGGTTTTACTTGTTTTATTTGCTGCGGCAAGTGAATTATTCTGAAAAGAACCAAAAAAATTATCTATTTCATCAAGCTTTGTTTCTTCTTTTTCTTCTAAATCTTTTTCTGATTCTTCTTCGCTTAACTCAATTTTTAAATCTTCAGTTTCAGAAAGCATTTTCATCACTGGCTTACCTACAAATAAAACCAAACACACAATTACGAGAGCCTTAAATACGAGCATCCCAAATTGAAAACTTAAAGGTGTTTGATCTTTCATCTTTTCAAATGTAACGATTTTGGATTTAAATCTCTTTGAATTTACTCAATTTAAGTGTAGAGTGTTTGATTCACGAAGCCTTCCAAAATAGCGAAAGCAGTTCATTCTTAAGAAGTTCATAAAATTCTATATCTTTAGAGTCAATAAAGAAGAGAAATGACCCTAATAATTGAAGGAAAAAGAAGATCATTAAAGGTAAACATAGATACCGATACTGGTAATTTTTTATTTGCCGGGGTTTCTTTACCTGAAAATACGAATACCTTTTTCGAACCAATTCTTGTAGAACTCACATCATACTTTAAAAATCCGAAGCCAAAAACTAAGATTGAATTTTATGTGGAGTACTTAAACACAAGTTCAGCTTTATTTCTTAGAAGAATAGTGATGCTTGCTGAAGAGGCTCACACTAAAACAGAGCTTACTATTGACTGGTACTTCGAAGAAGATGATGAAGACATCAAAGAGTTTGGAGCAGACTTCAAGTCTGTTTTCAAGATTGTTGATATCAACTTAAAAGAGATAGAAGAGAATCCTTACGCCTAGTTTAGTGGATTTCGTCCCAACATGACGCACAAAGTTCTCCTGTGCTGTTATCAATTGTACTTATTTTTTCATTTGCATCATTCATTAAACAGTTTGGTTCTGGGCAATGCGATAAACCTAGAACGTGACCAACTTCATGACATGAGATTCTTGTCAATCTCTTCAAGAAAATTTCGTTTCCTACGTTTTTGTGTAATCGATTACTAGACACTACACAGGCATTACCTCCTACCCTACCTAATCCAAATATTCCGAAGTCCTCATATTGCCATTCTGGATCTTTCACATCAGTTCTAGCGGCATCTTCATATTTGGTAATAGAAATATCCTTATTAGTTAAACCTAAAAGCATATCAACTGTATCTGGTACACGTTGACTTAACCATTCTACTAGCGTGTCGGCTCTGTACCGCGGGTAACGAATTTCAGTGTAGGCATTTTCAGGCAAAGGAATATGATCATAAACGACAACCTCAAAGTCATAGTATTCTTGAACTGCGGCTTTCACAGAATCAACTTCACTTTGAGCAATTTCTCCGAAGGGTTGAATGCCGACAATAGTGTTTTGTTCTGAGAATATACTTAATTCTCCTTCTTCATTACAGGATACAAAAAGAGCAACTGTAAAGATTACAATTGCTCTCAAAATCATTTTATTTTTCATAGTCTACACTTACTTCATGTCTATCGCCTGAAGTGTGTTGAGCATCAAAGATGCTATTGTCATTGGACCCACTCCTCCTGGCACAGGAGTAATGTACGAAGATTTCGCAGCCACCTCTTCGAATTTAACATCTCCTAACAATTTAAATCCTGATTTTTTCGAATCGTCTGAGACTCTTGTGATCCCTACATCCACAATTACAACCCCCTCTTTCACCATATCGGCTGTTAAAAACTCAGCCTTACCTAAAGCTACAATAATGATATCAGCCTCTCGTGTTATTTCTTCAAGATTTTGAGTCCTAGAATGTGTCAAAGTAACTGTGCAATTACCCACCTTAGTATTTCTCGCCATAAGAACACTCATTGGTGAACCTACTATATGACTTCTTCCTATAACTACGCAACTCTTGCCTGAAGTCTCAATATCATATCTATCTAACAATTCTAAAATTCCAGCAGGGGTTGCTGGTAAAAAGCAAGGCAATCCTAACATCATTCTTCCTAAATTTTCAGGATGAAATCCGTCAACATCCTTCATTGGATTGACAGCTAAAGTCACTTTGTGTTCATCAATATGATCTGGCAAAGGCAGCTGAACAATGAAACCATCTATGTTGTCATCATTATTCAATTCGTCAATCTTATTCAATAAATCTGCTTCAGAAACATCAATTGGTAAACTGACGAGTGTTGAATCAAAGCCAACTTTCTCACACGCTTTTACCTTAGCGTTAACATATGTTAGGCTGGCTCCATTCTCGCCAACAATAACGGCCGCCAAATGAGGTGTTTTCTTCCCTTGACTCTTAAGCTCAACTACCTTTTTAGCAATTTCTTCTTTTATTTCATTTGATGTTTTTTTGCCGTCTAACAATATCATTTCTTGAGGGTTTAATTATTAACTATTATCTTTTTTAACTTCATTCAAATCATCTTGATCAACTACCCCACCATCATTTCCCCATGCATTGAGGATGTAGTTTACCACCTCTATCGCTTCTTGATCAGTTACTTCTTGTGGAGGCATGATAGAAGTATATTCAATGCCATTTACTAACATAGTTTCATCTGAACCATAAATGACTTGTTTCAGAGCGCGTTTGGGCTCTGCTAACATGTAATCACTTTTGGCCAAAGGCGGAAACGTCCCTTCTAGTCCATTACCATCTTTCATATGACAAGCTACACAACTTCTTGAGTAAACCTCTTTACCCGCTTCAAACTCACTATTTACGGGAAGTTGATCATAAGAATCTGTCTCAGAAGATCCTGAACATGAGAACAAAAAGATTGGCAGAATAAAAACTATTCGATTCAGTATCATATTAATTTCAAAATTAATCGAATTCAACAAAATTCAACTGATTTAATTGGATATACCTTATTCCAATCTTCAAAGTATCAAATTCTATTATCTCTTGAAAAGAGGCCAATTGGGGGTAAGATGTAATAGTATATGGTTGCAAGCTAAAAGTTGCCTTACCGAGATACATTCTATTGTCTTCAGTATACCAATCTTTTACCTTAGTTTCTTCAAATATTTTTGATTTTCGAAAATACTCAACCTTCCCTGTTCCGTCAGAGTTCACGATAACATTCTCCCAAGCATCTGTGGCCGAATAATGTCTCCACTTGCCAATTAATGATGGAGATTCAGACAAAAGTGTTTCTTTTGAGCAGCTCACAACAAAGCAAGCTAGAATACAGATATAAACAAGTTGTCTCACAGATTTTAAAGATAAGAATTCCTATCTACTTTCTGTTCAAAATTAAAACAGGCTTGTCAAGAATTCTTTCTCTTGTTGATTTTCAGTTAAGTCTATGGCCTTTTGAAGGTTTGTTTTGTAGTCTGCTATACCGAGATCTTTTTGAAAATTTGAAAGGATAGAATAGTACAGATGATTGTCTTCAAGCTTTTTTGTGTCAAGCTTTTGGAGTTCTTTCATGGCCTCTTTAGTCCCTTTCGCCTTTTGAATAATGACAAGACGATTTAATTGATATACCAAGTTATTGGATTGAGATTGGAGGATATTATAAATTCGCAAAATGTTCTCCCAATCAACATCCTCATAAGATTTGGACACTGCGTATTCTCTCGCTATTGCCGCTTCAAGTTGATATTGCGAATAATTAGTTCCGTTAACACTCTGACCTAAAAATTGAGAACCTAAATTGATCAAATCAAAATCCCATAATTCTCTATTCTGATTTTCAAAAATCACCATTTTCCCTTCTTCATTTACCCTTGCATCAAATCTTGACATTTGGTAACACATTAAGGCAATTAATGCATTTAGATCAGAACTTGAGCAATCCTTATTATTATGAAGTATTCCTGCTAATCTCAATGCGTCTTCACACACTTCTTTTTTTAACAGGCTCTCTCCCGAGTGAGCCGTGTATCCACTGTTGAATAACAAATAAATGACCTTTAATACACCATTTAATCGTTCTGTTAATTGTTCGCTTGACGGCACTTCTAAATCACCAACCTCTGTTTTAAATTTTAGTTTTGCTCGTGTAATGGCCTTCTTTACGGCTTCAGTTTGCTTGAACAATGCTCTTGCGATTTCTTTATTACCAAACCCACAAAGCAACTTCAAACTTAGCATCACTTGTTCAGTTTCTTTCATTGAAGGATGACAACAAGCAAAAATCATTTTTAACTGTTCGTCTTGAATGCCATCATCAATTGAAAAATCGCCGTCTTCGTAATCTTTCATTATTTCTGGATTAAACATGACCGTTTTACTCTGTCTTCTTAAAACGTCAATGATTTTATTGTGAGAGACACGGTACAACCATTTCCCTGGGTTTTCAGGGATTTCTTTAAACGACCATAGGCGCATTGCTTTTAACAAAGCCTCCTGCACGGCATCTTCAATAATATCAATATTTGAAACGCCAAATTTTGAAGTTAGAAATGAAGTTAACTTCACATACTCACTTCTAAACAGATGATCTATAGTTTCGTTTAATTTGCTCACAATAAAAAAAGGTGTATCCCAGAAAATCCAGAATACACCTAAAATTAATTATAGAAATTTACATTTCCATCATTTCTCTCACTTCTAAATTTGCATCTTCACTTTCAAAGATTGGGCATCCTTTAGAAATTTCAATTGCTGCTTCCATTGACTCAGCATTTACTGCGATATAACCACCAACGATTTCTTTTCCGGCAGCAAATGGTCCATCACTTACAACTTTGCTTGTACCACTAACCTGTTTTCCTTCTTTACCCAATGGTAAACCTCCAGTTAGCACCCCAGCCTCAGCTAAACCACCCATCCAAGCTTTCCATTTACCCATATGAGCTTCCATTTCTTCTGGTGAAAAATCATCCATTCTGTCACCACCTCTTAATAAGAACATGTATTGTTTCATTTTTTTTTGTTTTTGTGTTTTGATTCATTCAAAACGATTATTAATTAATATTTGTGCGGAGCTCCTTCTCCGTCTTCTATTAGCATTTTTAAACTTTTCATATAAAGACCCCAATGATAGTTGCAGCTCGCAAAATGTTCTGATTGCGCTTTCCAACCATAATGTCTGAAGCTTATATCAGTTGAATCTTCTTTTGGAATCAATTTAAATTCAATTTTAGTCCCTATCCAGTCGTCATGACCAGATATACATTCCCATTCTACTTTTAAATTGCTTTCAGCATTTACTATTCTAAAAGACTTTGTGTAATTACCGTTAAATGTAAAATGAAACACATTGTCTTCTTTCACAGTTCCAGCTGTCCACCATTTTTGAATTCCTTTCTCTGTGTTTACAGCATCAAATATGACGTCTAAGTCAGTTGATTTAATATTGAAATATTGATAAATCTGTTCCATAATTTTTAATTGTAGCTCATTGCTTCGTTACCGAAATACTTTCTCAATATACCCAATTGACCGATATGATATGATTCGTGGTGAGCAAAGAATGCAAACAAATCTCCAACCTTATCTCCCATTGGACATGGCATTGGCGCTTTTGATTCCATTACTTCATCAGTCGTATTTGCTAAGGCTTTAACTATTTGAGAGCTAATGGCTTCAAAATCTTTTATGGTTGACATAACATCAGGATATATGGCGTTCGCTTCAATCGAAGATCCATGACTAAACAATTCAGGGTGCGGAGGTTTTACATCCAAACCTAACATTACGGCCATCATGTATCGGCTGTTAACCGCATGACCTGAAATCCAGGCTACATGATTTGTAAATTCGTTTAATCTGCTCCCACTAGTTTCATCCAAACCTGATATAGCATTCACAAATAGTCTATTCTGCAACTCAAATTGTTTGGCAATAAATTTTACTTGATTATTCATTTTAATTGGTTTCAATTTTCTAACCAACGAACCAATCTTCATCAGGGGGACAAAAAATTGAATTATTCTTCAAATTAAATTTAATCACCTCATTACCAAGGTTTTTAATCCTAGATTAAATTATTTACATGTTTAAACAAGGATAATTAATTAGCTTTGCACTTCATGAATAAGCGATTAGCTCCTGCCTACCTTTTAACCTTCGTAAATGTTTTAGGATTTGCCATTTTAATGCCTGTTCTGCCATTTATTGTCGAAGACTACGGAGCTCCTAAATGGGTTTATGGACTACTCTTAACCTTTTATTCTGCCTTCCAGTTCTTAGGGTCACCATACTTGGGTGGACTTTCAGATGAAAAGGGCAGAAAACCAGTATTAATAATCAGTCAGGCGGGGACACTATTAAGTTGGCTGGTTTTTCTCTTCGCCTTGTCATTGCCAGATACGCCTATTTGGGGATACGCCTTACCGCTTTGGATTATCGCACTTTCTCGTATTCTTGATGGCATTACGGGAGGAAATTCTTCTGTTGCCAATGCTTACGTGGCTGATATCACAACTAAAGAAGAGAAGTCATACATATTTGGGTATTTAGGTGGAATTGCAGGATTAGGAATGATTGTAGGTCCTGGCCTAGGAGGATTCGCAGCATCATCTTCTTGGGGTTATTCAGGTACGATACTATTAGCAACCGGAATTTCAACCATTACATTAATTTCAATCTTCATTTACTTAAAAGAATCTCATCCGCCAACAAACCGGGGCCAGGTCAAGCATAAATCTCTAATCAAAAGCATATTCGTTTTGAAGCGAATTCGAGAAGCAGGGGCGGGACCTACAGTGAATCTCATTTTTTTACTAAAGTTTATTTTCTCAATAATGATGGCCTTTTACGTCTCAACCATTGCCTTGTTTTTGATCGATTTATTTGAATTTAATGAACAAGAATTGGGATTGTTCATGTTGGTTGTTGGAGTCTTCTTAGCTTTCAATCAAGTGGTCATGTCTAAATTATTCATTAACAAATTTGGACCAGCTAAAACGTTAATAATTGGCTTAGGTTTAACTACCATTGGACTATTCTGTATAACAATCACCTCTAACATTTATCTCTATTGTGCTTTTTATTATGTCCTGAACTTGGGGTTATCGGTCTGTTTCCCAACTTTTAATAGTTTGCTCTCAACACATGCAGATCCACAACATCAAGGCGAAGTAATGGGAATCAGTGAATCTTTAAACTCTCTAGCACTTGCAACTTTCCCTATTGCTGCAGCAGGTATTTACCAGTTTACCTCATATCATGTTTACTTCTTTATTGCAGCCCTTCCCTTACTCGCTTTCATTATCGGAATTTCCAAATTTCAAATATTGAAACGCTAATAATTGCCAAAAATATCCGCACAATAAATCTACATTAAAGAAGAACAATATCTCAGTTGAGATAAGTTTCTTTGAATTAAATTGAGTTATGAAAATTTTATTGAATTCAATTTTTATTCTTGGCCTTCTTGTTTCATGTAATGAAAATGAAGTTAAACTGCAAGAGCAGATAAATGAAGCTGGATTTTCTAAAGACTCTGTCGTTAAGTATGACGCAGGAAGAATTGAACAAATTGACTATTATGAGGAGGACAAATTAACACATGAAAAACTCTTTAATAATAGCGGTAATCATTTTCAAACCAACTTTTATTCAGATTCCATTGAAGGATTCAGCTATGAATATTACCACGGAAATGGGATTGTAGCGGAAACAGGTACTCAAGGGAATTTTCAAGGTTGCGGAGTCCCGATTGGACAGACAAAGAAATTTGATATTGACGGAAATCTACTTTCAATTAAAACCTACGAATACTTTGATGAGGGCAGTTGTCATGAAATGTACATTGTAACCACTCTCGAGAAGTATGAGCGAGGTGAATTATTAGAAAAGGGACAATTTGAATCTGGTTATCAATCTGGAGATTGTCCTTGTGGCAAGCTCATAACCTATCATTCTAACGGCACATTAACTTATTTTGAATATGATGACTGTTATGACTCAGTCTTAGATTGTTTCGAATAGATCATCCAGCCTAATTCTTAGGGCCCTTAGCCTAATTCAAAAATGCCGTACACTCTTTCTTGCTTGAAAGAGGCAGTGCTGTTCTCTAGATTTGAAATAAAATACTAGAGAGATATGAAATTATTACTGCCAACTTTAATCGCCATTACCATGTGTTGGCAATTAACTTCAAATGCAAAGCAAGAAGTAAATACAAAAGTGAATGCCGCTACAGTTTATACTCAAGGCGCTCAGCTTAAGAGATTCAAAAAAATAAACTTAAAAAAGGGTGAAAATATCATTCGCTTCACAGAATTAGAAAGAACGATTAATGCCAATTCAATTCAACTTTTTGGTAGACAAGGAAATACCGGATTTACAGTTGTATACACGCAATTTTCTCAAGAATTTAAGAAGATTGACGGTTTGGCTAAAAAGAATAAAATGTACCAAGACTCCATTCTATTGCTGGGAAGAGCGATCGACATTAAGAATTACAAAATCCAGAATCTCACAAAAGAAAAGGAACTCATACATAATCACAACCGCATTGAAGGACAAGAAGAAAATACCTTTGTCACAAGACTTGGTGAATTGGCTGATTTCTATAGAGATAGACTAAATCAAATAGATCAAAACCTGCATGATTTAGAGATCGAAAAATATAATTTAAATGTACTTTCGAATGCAGTCAAAACTCGACAGTCAAATGTGACATCTGCAGGTCACATGGGGGTTATTGAGGCCAAGATTTATGCTCAAAAAGATGTACAAGCTAGTCTTGAGTTGAACTATTTGGTACAACAAGTTAACTGGACTCCCTTTTATGAAATTAAATCGGCAGGATTTGGAAAACCTTTAAAAACAGTTTGCAAAGGCACAGTGAATCAGAATACTGGCGTAGCTTGGGATAACGTTAAACTGACACTTTCTACAAAGAAGCCTGAAGTTTTAACAGAGGTCCCTAAAGTTCATCCATGGGTTCTTTATTTTCAAAACAAGAGAAACGACTATACTAATTCAAATCAGTTAATCTATTCGGGAGCTATTTCGAATTCGGCCTTACAAATGAATACAGCATCCACAATCACCCCAAATTCATCAAATACTTCAAACTACCTTGATCAATTCAAGCACGCAACGCACAAAATGATTAATAAAGAATATAATAGTGATATAAAATATGATGTCAGTGGTGAACAAGGAGTTGCCATTATGGTTTTAGAAGAATTCGAAATGGAAGCGGAATATGTGTACTATGCAGTTCCTAAATACAACCCAAATGTCTTTTTGTTGGCTCAGATCGCTAAATGGAAACAGTATGATTTAATCCCTGCATATAGCACAATTTTTATTGGAGGATCATATGTCGGGAAGGTATTTCTGGACCCAACAAATGCAGAAGATAATCTTCAAATGATGCTGGGGAAAGAAAGAGGGATTAACGTAGAAAGAAGAAAAATCAACCAATACAGTGAGAAAAAAATCAAATTAAGTGGTGGAATCGAAACCACTGAAATTGGAATCGAAATTATCGTTCACAACAACTTAGGGAAAGAAATCGATTTAGTGATTAAAGATCAAGTTCCCATTGTCAATGCCGGAGAAACTGAAATAGAAGTAAATGTCAAGGATATTTCAAAAGCTAAAAAGAATGAAAAAACAGGCACCCTCACTTGGCAATATAAACTGAAGCCACAAAAATTCAATAAGCACGAAATCATCTATGAAGTTAAAAAACCAAAAGGAAAGTTTATAGGAAACTTCTAGGAAGCCATGCCGAGCATTAAATTTCTATCATCTAAGATGGCCTAAAACAAAAAAGGTCTAGCTAATAGCTAGACCTTTTTTTCACTTGCGGAGAATGAGGGATTCGAACCCCCGGTACCTTGCGGTACAATAGTTTTCAAGACTACCGCATTCGACCACTCTGCCAATTCTCCGCGCCAAAAGTAGATATATTTTTTTGACCACAAACAAAAAAAATGAAAAAATTTTACGATTAATTCTAAGTAAGTAATTCCTAAACCGTTAAATAAATATTTAAACCCTTTGAATCAATTTAGAACGGCATTACCTTTGTTATGCACTATATTGTTTCAAATATCAATTCATGAAGAAGATTGCTTTCATTTTTATCTTACTTTTTTCGTTCTCTGCCACAGCAAAACCAAAAGTGTTTTTTAACTACAAAACATTTTATACTCCTGCCAAAGAGGCTTACGTAACCACAATGCTTCAATTTTCTTCGGGAACATTAAAGTATTTCGCGGTTGAAGGAGGTCTTCAAGCTTCAATTGAAATAACCCAAATATTTCGACTTCAAGATTCGATTGTAATGGCAGACAAGTACAAATTAGACTCGCCACTTATGAAAGATTCTCTTGTTGAGGACTTTTTTGATGTTCAAAATTATGGATTGGAAGCCGGTATTTACAATTATGAACTGATCGTTACTGACCTCACTTCAGGAGAATCAATTACGGGAGCGCAAAGCTTAGAAATTAAAGAACTAGGAAATTCTGAAATCAAATTTTCAGATGTAGAATTTATTCAATCAGCTAATAAAACAGAAGAGAAAAATAATTTCGTCAAGAACGGATTCTTTCTCCTGCCGTATATGACCAATTATTATCCTCCCGAAATGGAGAAGATTGCATTTTATTTGGAGTTATATAATACGACGGAGGTGATTGGAGAGAATGAAAAATTCCTTTTAACATACTCTATTGCCGATAACAGAACAGGTGAAAACATTGAAGGAGTCTTTCAATTTCAAAGATTGAGCGCAGCCCCAATTGTACCTGTACTTGGTTACTTACCAATTGACAAAGTGCCTTCAGGAGATTTTGACTTAATCTTAAACGTCATAAATAAAGACAATGATACTATCTCATCTGATCAAATGTTTTTTCAAAGAAGGTCAGACCAAAACCTTGAAGCCATTAGTATGGAAGCAGTTGACATTGATGCCTCATGGATGGCAGATGTTACAGGTGATTCAGTTGCATATTACTTGGGTGCGACAATGCACATTGCTCCTCGATATGAATATGAAACCATTAGAAAAATGCTCAAAACAAATGATACAACTTCAATGAAAGAATATTTTTATTCATTTTGGAAGCAGACAGCACCTACTAATCCAGGTTTTGAATGGTTCAAGTTCAGAAAGCAAATATGGAAAACAGAAAAACTTTTCGCTACGCAGATTAAGCATGGTTGGGAAACGGATAGAGGTAGAATTTGGTTAAAGTATGGAGCGCCTAATCAATTCATTGATAGACCAAACGAGCCAAGTGCGTATCCTTATCAAATATGGCACTATTACAGAATCGGTCAAAGATCAGACATTAGATTTGTTTTCTACAATCCTGATTTAGTGACTAATGATTATCCAATGCTACACTCTGATATGCAAGGAGAACTTCAGAACTATAGATGGCAAAACGAATTACACAAGCGTGATTCGCCCTCATACAACCCTGATGATCCAGGAGGTTCGAGCCAATATGGCGGGAATTCAAACCTTTATTATAACGAAATAGGACGTTAAGCTATCATTTTAGTATTTTCACGCTTGCTTATTACAAGAAAGCGTTTTGACTATGAATGTTGCAGTTGTCATATTGAATTACAATGGTAGAGACTTTCTCGAAAAGTTCCTTCCTTCGGTATGTGAATTCTCGAAAGAAGCCAACATTTACATAGTTGATAATTGCTCAACTGATGATTCGGTAAAATTTCTTAGGCAAAATTATTCACAGCTATCCCTTATTGAGAATACTACAAATGGTGGATTTGCACAGGGATATAATGAAGGATTGAAAAAGATTGAAGCTGATTATTACGTTTTATTGAATTCAGATGTAGAAGTAACCGAAAATTGGATAAAACCTTGTATTGATTTGCTCGAATCAGATGAAACCATAGCAGCTTTACAACCAAAAATCATTGCGCATCACGACAAGACTAATTTTGAACATGCCGGGGCAGCAGGTGGATTTCTGGATAAAAACTTCTTCCCTTTCTGTCGGGGTAGAATCTTTAGTGAGGTAGAAACAGATGATGGACAATATGATGACAAAAAAGAAGTTTTTTGGGCAACTGGAGCATGCCTCTTTGTTAGAGCAAATCTCTACCACGAATTCGGAGGTTTAGATGCTGACTTTTTCGCACATATGGAAGAGATTGATTTTTGCTGGCGCCTAAAACGAAGCGGTTATAAGATCTATTATACCGGAGAATCTAAGGTATACCATGTTGGCGGAGGAACTTTGAATTATGATAATCCTCGTAAAACTTTCTTAAATTTTAGAAACTCTCTTTTCATGATTTTTAAGAATTATGACGGTATGTTGTTTCCAAAGATTTTTTGGCGAATGATTCTGGATGGATTTGGTGCTACCATCTTTTTATTCAAGTTTCAGTTCAAACATTTTTTCGCGGTATTCAAATCACACATGGCATTGTATGCCAACATTGGGACATTGAGAAAAAAACGAAAAGACTTAAAACTAAAAAGTTCGAATTTCAACAATACTGGAATCTATCGTAAGAATATAACTTTCAAGAAGTTTTTAGGAGGAATTAGCAAGTTTTCAGAACTCTCTAAAGATGATTTCTCATAATGTTTGAGGCATTTGAAGCATACCATTTACCACCATTATTCATAGCCTTACCCCTATTCATCATTTCTATTGTTCTATTTCAGTACAGAAAAAATTGGGGAATAATCTCCTTGATTCTGGCTACTTTGGTACTCGGCTACTTCATGGCTAATCTTGATCCTTTCTTGAATACCTGGGATGAGCAACAACATGCTTTGGTTGCAAAGAACATGATGAACAATCCGTTCAAGCCTATGTTGTATGTAGATCCATTATATGATTATGACCCTGAATATTGGGTTGAAAATCACATATGGCTGCATAAACAACCACTTTTCTTATGGCAAATGGCAGCTAGTATGAAAGTCTTTGGCGCAAATGTTATTGCTGTAAGAATTCCAAGTATCATTATGCATGCCATCCTGCCCTATTTGATCTACAGAATCGGAAAAATAGTGGCAAACCCTAGAGCAGGTTTCATTGCAGCATTTATTTTTGCCTTACTACATTTTCCTTTAGAACTCGTGGCTGGAAGGTTTGCAACTGACCATAACGATATTGCTTTTTTATTCTACAGCACTTGGGCAATTATGTGCCTTCTTGAATATCACAAGAGCAAAGAAAAAAAATGGCTTTACCTTTTAGGCCTAGCAGCCGGATGTGCTGTACTTGTTAAATGGTTAATGGGACTATTTGTTTTTGGGTTGGCATATATAATTCAATTGACAAAAAGTCAATTCAAATTCTGGAAGATCAGAGACTTCTTGTATTTATTAGTTCCTCTGGCAATATCAATATTTGTTTTTATTCCTTGGCAACTTTACATTTTTTCTGAATTCCCCTTAGAAGCTGGCATTGAGTTCAAAGCTGCCGCTTCACACTTTAACGAAGTTCTAGAAGGTCATACTGGTGATTGGACATATCATTTTACAAAAGGTATAGAAGAGCTTTATGGTGTTTGGGGCTGGGTTCCTTATTTCCTTGTCGTATGCATAATTGCAGGAATTTGGTTGATGAAAGAGTTGAAATACAAACTTGCTTGGATAGTGGGGTTACTCTTTGTTTACATTTTCTTCTCAATAGCGGCAACAAAAATGCCGGGCTTTGCTCTAATTGTTATGCCAATGGTCTTAATCTGCATAGGAGTGACATTTGACGGAGCTTTCATCTATTTAGAGAAACATTTAAAAGCGTTTTCAAAATGGATTTTGTTAGTTCTTACATGCACTTTGGGCTTCCTTTTTCTCAATATTTCAAAAATTGGTGAGAATCATGGGCCGGGTATTACGTGGGATAATGCGAGTCGCCAATTAGAATTAGAAGAGCTAGACATCATTATTGATTTGAGAGAGAAATATGGAGACGAAGACAAAGTTGTAATATTCAATGCTAACACCACAGTTGTAGGGCATATTCAATACATGTTCTTCACTGAATTTACAGCCTACGCCTACCTTCCAAACCAAGAACAGATAGAAATTGCAAACCAGCTTGGCTACAAAATCATTGTAATCGACAGGGGTAATTTAGACGTCCTAATCACATCAGATGAACGAATAACTGTCCATAGTCTTGAATCGTAAGATTTTGTGGCTTCATTATTGTTTCTAACATTTTCAGATAGCTTGCGTACAACCTAATACGCGTGTGCGATACATATATCGTGAAAATGAATTAATATGAAAACTTTACTTACTCTAACAACCGCCCTAACATTATCAATTGGATTCGGACAAAGTATGACTTCGCCTGCATTGGAGGATGCTTTGAAGAATGCCGAGAAGCAACAAAACCTTGATCTCTCTGCTAATAAATTAAGTGGTTTACCTGAATCAATTGGTACCCTTAAAAACCTTTACTTTCTTGATATCAGCAAAAATCAAATTGCCTTCTTACCTGAAGCATTTTGCAATTTGGTGAACTTGTCTACTTTAAATGCATCCAATAATAAATTAACTAGGCTCCCAAATACTTGTGGTAACTTAAACCAGTTGACAAGTCTAATGCTATCCAAAAATGAGCTTTCGTCCTTACCGGAGTCAATTTGCGATCTGCAATCATTAGAATCTATTGATATTTCTGAAAATAGAATAATGAAATTACCTGATTATTTCGGTAATCTTTCCAAAATTTCAACTTTAGACATCAACGACAATAAATTGACTGAATTGCCTAAGTCAATCTCAAACTTAACGAGCTTAGTTCATTTAGGATTGAGCGATAATAAGTTAACATCTCTGCCGTCTGGTATGATGTTAATGACAAACCTCTCTTACCTTCATATTGAAGGAAATAAGTTTGCTAAGGTTCCTAAAGCCATCTATCAAATGAAAGGCTTAACTGACCTGAGCATTGGACACAATGATTTAAAAAGTTTGGGGGAGAAGATTGGTGAACTTTCAAAGCTAGAATATTTAGATGCTGAAGACAATCAAATGAGTAAACTACCTAAAAGTTTAGGAAACTTAAAAAACCTCATCTCATTGCATGTTGAACACAATCAATTGACTTCATTACCTGAAAACATTGGTGACTTAGAGAAGCTTTCTACTTTCAATTGTAAAGACAATCAAATTGTAAGCCTTCCCAATTCTATAGGGAAATTGAGCAATTTGTATGAACTATACATGTCGGCAAATGGATTAGTGATTTTACCTGAATCATTTGGCGATTTAAAAAGTCTTAGCAAATTAAACTTAGAAGATAATTTCATAACTGAACTCCCCTCTTCTATAGGTAAACTTACGTTACTGGAAGATTTGTACTTGGGAGGAAATCAAATCACATCACTTCCTGATAATATTGGAAAATGTACTTCTTTATTGAGAGCAGATTTTTCTAGAAATCAAATTACGTCAATTCCTGAGACGATTGATGGATTGAGTAATTTATCCGAATTGAATTTAAGAGAGAATCAAATTGAATCATTGCCAAAAGAAATTGGAGCACTTACAGGATTAACTGAATTAAGTTTGAATGAAAATCTGATTTCTGAATTACCGAATACAATAGGGAACTTGAATAGCCTTGCTAGTTTAAGCCTAGATGGTAATCAGCTGACTGAACTGCCAGAAGACTTTGGAGATTTAACTAATTTGAGAAGACTTTATTTACAAGGAAATCAAATCAAGAAATTACCGGCAAGCTTCACAAACCTTAAGAACTTGGCTTACTTAAACATGGATGCTAATAATTTGAAATCTCTACCTAAAGACATTAGTAAATTAAAGAATCTTAATTATTTAAGTTTAGAAAATAACTCTTTAAAGTCTTTACCTGAAAGTATTGGTGAGTTAACAAACCTCAGAACTCTAATTCTTAAAGGGAATTTAATTTCAGATAAAGAAAGAGCAAGAATTAAAGCTTTAGTACCTAAGGATTGCGAAATCAGATACTAGAAAACATTAAACAAAAAAAAGCCTGTCTTGAAATTCAAGACAGGCTTTTTTATTTATAAAGTTCTGATTAAAGAATCGCGTCTAACTTTTCAGTTAACTGAGATTTAGGAACAGCACCAACTGATTTGTCAACTACCTCTCCCCCTTTAATGAAAGCTACCGTTGGGATATTTCTAATTCCGAATTTCCCAGCAATACCCTGATTGTTATCTACATCTACTTTTCCAATAATCGCTTTTCCATCATACTCTGTATGCATTTCTTCGATTAGTGGTCCAATCATTCTACATGGTCCACACCATGCCGCCCAGAAATCTAATACTACAGGAACTGTTGCATTTCCTACGATCTCATCAAAATTTGCGTCTGTTATTTCAACTGCCATAATTATAGTTTTTCTAATTGTAATTTTTATTAATTAAGTAATGACAACATCCGTTCCAATTGGGTTTTTCTGTCATGCTGTCACAAAATTAGTACGCTCGTACCTCTTTGGACTTACAAATTTGTCAAATTTCTGCTTCTCTTCTGCCACTTTTTGAAAAAATCAACAAAAAGATATAAACAACCAATGCGTTAACACCCAGTAATTCTGATCCAAATGCGTAACCAGTTTCAGCTGCCACAAAGGCTTCATGGGCATACCAAATAACAATTGGCACTAAAACACAAGTGATTGCACTCGCAATATCTGGTACAATTCTTTTAGTGGTAATCCCGAACATGAACAATCCTAAAAGTGGTCCGTAAGTGTAACCGGCTGCCTTGAACAATGCCCAAACTACACTGTCGTCTTTAACATATTTAAAAATGAGAATAGTTATTAAAAGAGCTACCGACATTCCAATATGAGTCCACATTCTAATTTTCTTGGCATCTGAATCAAAGGCTGTGTTATTTTCAGTCACAGCCTGTTCTGAATCTAGCAGATCATCATCTCTCAATTCTGTAGTTGATTTCTTAGATCGCTTTTCAATGTTTAAGAAATCAACCGAAAAAGAAGTTGTTAATGAAGTAAGTGCAGAATCTGCACTGCTATATGCTGCCGCCACGAGTCCTAACAAGAAGAAAACTCCAACCGCCAAGCCTAAATCTGATTGTAAGGCTATTGTGGCGAAAAGCAAATCACCATCTCCTGATTCTGTTGTAGATAATTCAAGCCATTGAGCCATCACGTCAGGATTCGCATCAATATACAAAAACAATAATCCACCAAGAGTGACAAACAAGACATTTACAAAGAAGAGGACTACCGCAAAAGAAAGCATGTTTTTTTTCGCATCAGTTTGATCTTTACAACTTAAATTCTTTTGCATCATGTCTTGATCAACCCCGGTCATTCCTAGTGTAATAAATAATCCACCCAACAAACCTTTCCACCAATAATTTGATGCCATTGGGTCATCTGTTTGCCAAAATGTTCCCATTCCGGCTTCAGATATCTCATGATAAATATCTCCTAAAGCAATGTTTAAGTCATCTGATATCAAATAAATGCTCAAACCTACTGAGATCAACATGAATAATGTCTGTAAGGTATCAGTCCAGATGATAGTCTTTATCCCTCCTCTGAAAGTGTATACCCAAATAAGTAGGATACTCAGTGCCACAGTCGCTTCAAAGGGAACTCCTAAATGATTGAAAACAAAATTTTGAAGAACGTTAGCAACCAAATACATCCTTAAGGCAGCACCAATTAATCTCGATAAAATGAAAAATCCAGCACCAATTTTATAGGTCGCTACTCCAAATCTAGTTTCTAAATAAGCATAAATTGACGTCAGATTCAATCGATAATACAAGGGCAACAAAACAAAGGCAATAATAGCATAGCCTATGATATAGCCCAAAGCCATTTGCAGGTAAGTAAAGCCAGAACCTTGAATAATTCCCGGTATAGAAATGAAAGTAACACCAGATAATGAGGCTCCAATCATTCCGAAAGCCACCAAATACCACTTACTATTTTTATTTCCAGTAAAGAAAGTGTCGTTATCTGCTTTACGGCTAGTGAGATACGATATCAAAACAAGGACTAAAAAGTAGCCTACTAATAATGACAGTATCAAGGAAGTGCTCATAATTGATTAACTTAAGACATTCAAATATCCGCATTCATATTTAACTCATGACAGATTTGGTAAAAAAAATATCCGAATTTGAGAAACTAAGTGCCCCATTAGAACCTACTCAAAGCGAGCGTAATCAGTACGTTCAGCAAGTAAGAGATTTCGCAAATGATTTCATTAACAATATTGATGAAATGGATTCATTTTTTGGGACTGATGTGAATGCTGACAAACTCAAAGTTAACCTACAACCTATATCTCTTGAAAAAGCCCTATCGATTTATGATGAGCAAGTCGTGAGGACAGGAATTGCTGCGGCCTCTGGAGGACACGTTGGCTATATCCCTGGCGGAGGAATTTATCTTTCGGCAATTGCAGATTTCTTGGCAGACGTGACCAATGAGTATGCAGGAATGTACTATGGTGGGCCCGGAGCAGTTACGATTGAGAACGAAATGCTCAATTGGTTGAAAGATGTGTTTGGGTTTCCAAAATCTGCGGTAGGAAATTTAACTTCAGGCGGATCAATAGCGAATTTAATTGCCTTAACGGCAGCTAGAGATAAACACGGAATCAAGAATGAGAAAATTACATCTTCAGTTCTTTATTTGAGTGAGCATGTTCATCATTGTATCCAAAAAGCCTTAAGAATTATTGGTCTTGAAGATGTTTTAGTAAGAGAAGTTGAGTTAGATGAAAATTCAAAGATCATTACATCAAAGTTGATTGAACTAATTGCAGCAGATAAAGCGGCAGGACTTAATCCGTTTTTGGTGATTGCTTCTGCCGGAACCACTGACACAGGTGCGATTGACCCTTTAGAAGAAATAGGACATATAGCCAGAGAACACCAGCTGTGGTACCATATTGATGCCGCATATGGTGGGTTTTTTATCATGACTGATAGAGCCAAAAATCAGTTTAAAGGAATTGACATGGCAGACTCTTTAGTTTGTGATCCTCACAAAGGCTTGTTTTTACCTTATGGATTAGGAGCAGTATTAGTCAAGGATAAAGAAGCCTTATTTAAATCTCATCATTATACTGCCAATTATATGCAAGATGCATTTCAAGAAGGAATGCCATTAAACCCTGCAGATGTTTCACCAGAGCTCACTAAACACTTTAGAGGCTTAAGAATGTGGCTTCCATTACAAATTCATGGTATTGAGCCATTTAAAGCTTGCTTAGAAGAGAAACTTTATTTGACAGATTACTTCAGAGCTGAACTTATTAAGAGAGGATTTGAAGTGGGTCCAGAACCAGATCTTTCTGTTAGTTATTTTTGGTATCCTTCAGGAGGTGATGAAAATGATTTTAATAAACGCTTGATGGAGGAAATTCATAAAGATGGCAGAATCTTCTTGAGCTCGACTAAAGTGCACGGCCGAGAAGTTATTAGAATGGCCATTTTATCTTTCAGGACAAAGAAACATACAATTGACACTTGCTTAGAGATGATTGATAGATGTTTGGCTAAGCTGATATAATTACTCTCCGTAGTACTTCTTAACAGTCTCTTCGGCTAATTTATTTTGTGGTGTAAAGTCAGTATCTCCTCGTCCACCAGCATGTTCGTGGTCATGATACCATTTCCAAATGAAGCCTCCCTTAAACCAAGACTTTTTCCAGATGGTTTGAAAGAACGATTTGAAGGCCATGTCTTGTACTTTTTCTGAAAACTTGCCGTCATCCTTATGTTCCCAAGGTGAGATTGTCGACTTACTTGTACTCTTAAAGCCGAATTCAGTAAAAACAATTTTCTTCTTTTTTAAACTTGAAAACTGCTCTATGATTGGCATGATCGTTTTCCATGATTTCACTAATTCTGAAATTTTCGGATTTTCAGCAATACTCAATGGGAAGTATGAGTCGATTCCGATATAATCCAAATCATCCCAAAAAGGCACTTTTTGGTAATCGTCCCAGTTTGCTGCATAAATGAGCTTTCCTTTATACTTTGCTCTAATATCTTTAATCAATCCTTTCCAAAATTCAGGTCTGGCTTCAACGAACTTCCCCCACTCTGTTCCAATCGAAAACATTTCCACTTTTTCTTCAGCAGCCATTTCAACAAAAGCCATGATGTAAGACTTATAACTGTCTTCAAATGTTGTCCATTCTTCTTCGGTTTCACAAGAATAAATGCCCGTGTAAGTGCTATGACCAATCCAAATGTGTGGTTTAACCATGACTTTCAGACCTTGAGACTTTGCAAGTTTGACACAAGCTCTAATGGCTTCAGGACGTTCTCCAACCCATTGAAATTTTGAATCAAACATCACTTCTTGATCTTTCAAAAAAGCATAAGGTACGATTGAAATCCAATTAGCGTTTATATCTGCAATTGGCTTTATATCAGAAATTGAAGTCTTCTTATTGGCTGCAGAAAAAGAGACTCCTTTAAAGCTAATGTTATCACCACCAAAGCCCGTAATAGAAATTGTAAGTAATAGTATTAAGAGTATTTTCATTAATTCGTTGTAAATTCTTTTGTGGTAGCCACATTCACCCAGTTATCATCACTCACAGCCATTAAGGTGAAAGTGTAATGTTCTCCACTATCTAAAAATGGAACAGGGAATTCTTTGATGTTAATTACCACATTTGAAGTATTATAAAAGTTAAAGAACTTATCTGTCGTATAAGTTCCTGAAATCAAATCTCCATGCTTATCGGCTACAACTTGAAAGTAAATCACATTTTCTACATGTGTTCCATCATTCCAACTGAACATGGGTTCAATTCCGTTTTCGCTAATTGTTATCAAATTTTGGTCCGTTTCTGTTTCTCTAGTTTTATGAAGGATTTTTATTGGGTCAGAAACTCTTAAAGAATCACCAACAACATAAGTCACAATACCCCAGTGTTCTTTGGGTGCACTTATTTTAAACTTTCTTAAATAACCATTAAAAACAGCCTCTGAACTCGCAGAATTATACTCTTTGTATTCAGAAAAATTAGTTTGATCTGCCTTCAAATTTTTAGTTGCAAAATATTTGAAATTGGTTGCTCCGTCTTCAGGATAAAAGAATACTGAAATAGGATTCTTGGTATCATCATCAAATCCGTCTTTATCGCCCGCAGCACACGCAATTAACCATTCTGCTGACTGTGGATATGAGGCCGCATAGTCGCTCAACTTATCTCCCTTAGCCTTATTACATCCCAAAAGGACAAAGAGAATCAAGATATAGCCAAGCTTCTTCATACTAATTCGATTTCATCAAATTGATTCGTTCTCAACAAGACGAGAGTACAGGCCACTTCAGTTTGAATTCCAGATTTTGAAAGGTCTTGAGCAAATTCAGGGTTCTCTGTACCTGGGTTAAAAATGACTCTCCTAGGGTTCAGATTAATGATATATGCTTTATAATCTTCTTGATTGGCAGGACTCAAATACATAGTGATGGTATCAAGATCTGTGTATGTCCATTTCTCTTTTTGAATAGAAACACCTCTTATCTCTCCTTCTCTTCGACCCAAAGCTTTCACTTCATGTCCGTAATCCAGAAGCATATTAATAGCAATGTTAGAGTACCTTTCGGCCTTCAAACTTGCTCCAATTACCAATACTTTTTGTGACATATTGTAAATATAGACGTTTTCACAGCTTTTTATTTACCGATTATCAATCAATGCTAAACGTGAAATTCCTACTTTTGACAAAATTATTCTTTTTAAGATGTCAGTACACAAAGACGTAAAGCGCATAACTACTCATGTTTTGCAAGAAATGAAATCCAATAATGAGAAGATTTCAATGCTAACTGGATACGATTATTCAATGGCTAAGATATTGGATAAGGCAGGAGTTGACATAATACTTGTGGGAGATTCGGCTTCAAATGTAATGGCTGGGCATGAAACGACCTTACCTATTACGCTGAATGAGATGATTTATCATGCCTCTTCAGTTGTAAGAGCTGTTGAGCGCGCATTGGTTGTAGTAGATTTGCCATTTGGTTCTTATCAAGGAAACTCTAGAGAAGCACTTTCATCTGCTATTAGAATAATGAAAGAAACTGGCGGACACTCTGTGAAACTAGAAGGTGGAAAAGAAGTACTTGAATCTATTCAAAGAATTTTGACCGCGGGCATCCCAGTAATGGGTCACCTAGGATTAACTCCTCAATCTATTTACAAGTTCGGAACTTATACGGTTAGAGCAAAAGAAGAAGAAGAAGCACAAAGACTAATTGAAGACGCGAAGCTTTTAGAAGATGCTGGATGTTTTGCATTGATTTTAGAAAAGATTCCGGCCGCGCTCGGGGCACAAGTTGCTAAGGCATTAACTATTCCTGTAATCGGAATTGGTGCTGGAGGTGGAATGGACGGACAAGTATTGGTAAGTCACGACATGCTAGGGATTAACAATGACTTCAACCCAAGGTTTTTAAGAAAATATCACAATCTGTATGAAGAGATGTTTAAGTCTTTTCAATCATATATCAAGGATGTGAGATCGGGAGATTTCCCTAACGAAAATGAGCAGTACTAAGGGAAACTTAAAAGTTATTTATGAGGACAATCATTTGATTGTTGTCAATAAGCGCTCAGGCGATATTGTTCAAGGCGATAGGACTGGTGACAAGCCCTTAAATGAAGTTGTAAAAGACTACATTAAAGTAAAGTACAATAAGCCCGGAGATGTTTATCTGGGAACAGTGCATAGACTAGACCGACCTACTTCAGGAATCGTAATTTTCGCTAGGACCTCAAAGGCATTGACCAGAATGAATAAGCTTTTCGCGAGCAAGGATATCCAAAAAACGTACTGGGCAGTTACAGAAAAGGCACCTGCTCAAAAAGTCGGATACTTGAACGATTGGCTTCAAAAAAACGAAAAACAGAATAAGAGTTATGTAATGAAAAAAGGGCAAGGGAAAGAAGCTGAGCTCAATTACAAAGTCTTAGGACAATCAGACAAATATCATTTAGTTGAAGTTCAACCAAAAACAGGACGTCATCATCAAATTAGGGTTCAGCTTTCTTCAATAGGTGCAATTATTAAAGGAGACCTTAAGTATGGCGCAAAGCGTTCAAACAAAGATGGTTCGATACATTTGTTGGCCAGAAAAATTGAATTCATTCATCCGGTAAAACAAGAGCCAATAAGCATCACAGCCGAACCTCCTGAAGATCCTGTGTGGGACTTTTTTGCTAAGAAGTTTTAGGATGGGATTGTTTAAAAAAGAGAAAATTTACCAAAGCGAGTACAGTGAAGTTGAACTTCTTGATGTCGTATCCAACATTCAACCTAAACAATTTGACTATTCACTTTTTAATAAGAACCAGTATGTAGGTTCCATGAGAAAAGAAACGGGTGAATTCCAAATCATGGCAAAATCAATGCAAATTGGTTACCGGAGAGTTTTAGCGTCTGGAAAAATAAATGATGGCTGCATTAAAGTCCAATTTAAGTTCAATCCTCTTTTCCCAATACTAATTGGTGCGGGACTAATTTTCGCATCACTATCGGTCTGCTTTGCCGAAAAATTATCTGTAAATGGAATAAGCAGAGATGCGACAATATGGATGAAACTTGGATTCATAGGATTTTTTACAATTATTGGTGCAATTACTCTGTTTTTCATGGCGTTAATGTATAATTGGATTGCAGTTAACTTTGTTAAACGCACCCTAAAACTCCAAGAAATTCAATAATCATCCCTTCTAGGCTTTCTTCTATTCTCTTTTTTAGCCTTATGCGCTTTTTTATCTTTTGCTCTCGCAGCTTTTTTACCTTTTGAAATCTTTGTCGGAATTCTTTTCTTTCGAACAGCAAGCGCATCTTCGAGCAAACTTTTCAGTCGCTCAATTGCCAATTCTTTATTTCGTAATTGAGATCTTGTTTCAGAACAACTCAGGCGTAAGATACCGTCTGATATTCGATTATGAAGATTTCGCTTTAAACGTTCTTTTTGATAATAAGTGAAGAGTTCTGTAGCCTCAAGATCAAGCAAGACATCAACTTTGGTTTCAACCTTGTTAACATTCTGACCTCCCTTACCTCCACTTCGTGAAGTCTCAAATTTTAATTCTCTATCAAGTTGAAGGAGTTTATATTTGAGTGAAGGTTGCATTATTTCTTAACTCCATACTTATGCTCTATCATAGAGCCTTTAAAGATGTCATACTTTCTATAATCACAGCTCAATGAACCATTATAAACCTGAATCTTCTTAGAAGGTTTTAATTCGATTCTCTTGAATGCATCAAAATTTGAACTCAACACCCAACAAGTATATCCAGGGCATTGCTTTTTGAAAAAGTCACCCATATCTTTGTAAACATCCCAAATCGCGAAATCGTCTAAACGCTCACCATATGGCGGATTACAAATCAAAGTTCCGCCATCCTCAGGTGGAACAACATCTTTAAAATCTTTTACCTCAAACGAAACCGTTTTACTAAGAGGTAATGCTTTCACATTATCTCTAGCCTTCAGAATTACATCTCCATCAGTGTCAGATCCAACAATCGTAAAGTCTAAATCTCTCCTTGGCACTTTTGGCGCTTCGTCATAAATATCTTGCCACATCTGTTTATCAAAATCTGGCCAATTCATGAAGGCATATTGCTTTCTTGAAATATTTGATGGAATTCCGTTTGCCATTAATGCAGCTTCAATAGGCAAAGTACCTGAACCGCACATGATATCTACAAAATTAGATTTCATATCCCAACCAGAAAGGTAAATAAGACCAGCAGCCACAACTTCATTTAAAGGTGCTAAACCGGTTCCTTTTCTATACCCTCTTTGAAATAAAGGAGCTCCTGAACTATTGATTGAAACTGTGCAATCGTTTTGTGAAATATGTATGTCAAAAACCACATGAGGACTCTTTGTATCTACCGAAGGTCTTTGACCAACCTTATCATTAAAGAAATCAGCAATTGCATCTTTCAACAATAACATTGGGTATTTAGTGTATGAAAATTCAGGTGAGTTAACAGCTCCTTTAACAGCAAAGGTTTTGTTAGGAGTCATGTATTCACTAAAATTGAACTTAGAAAACTCTCTTTTTAAGTCTTTCTCATCTCTAAAAGTGAAAGATTTAATTGGAACCAATATTGAAATAGCTGTTCTCAACCATAAGTTAGTCGTGTAGAGCATTTTCTTATCTCCTTCAAACTCCACCACTCTGTTCCCTATCTTGATTGATTTTGCTCCAAGTTCTTTCAACTCATCAGCAAGTACATTTTCAAATCCGTAAAGGGTTTTAGCTACAATTTTCATACTCTAATTTTGGGCAAAGATACAATTTGACAGACACTAATACTCATGAGAATTGATTTGGATTCCCTATTTTTGGTCTAATCTGTGAAAAAAATTGCCTTTATATTATCTCTAGTCTTGGTTTCAAACTTCTCTTTTGGACAAAAAGTAGGAGTTGTTTTGAGTGGTGGTGGCGCTATCGGATTCGCTCACATTGGGGTTCTAAAGGCGCTCGAAGAATATGAAGTACCTATTGATTATATCACAGGAACGTCAGCAGGAGCTTTAATTGGAGGACTATATGTTTCGGGATATTCTCCTGAAGAAATGGAAGCCATGGTGCTTTCTGAGTCTTTTGAAGTTATTTCGCATGGAGATATTCAAGATGAATTCAAATACTATATTGAAGAACCAGATCAAGATGCCAGCTTATTCTCACTAAGACTTTCAAAAGATTCTATATTTCAAAAGGCCTTAGCTACAAATGTTTTGAATCCTACATTTCTTGATTTAAAGATGATGGGAATATTAGGCACGAATTCTCCCAAAGCCCATGCTAACTATGATAGTCTTTATATCCCTTATCGTTGCGTAGCATCTGATATTGTTACGAAACAATCGATCATGTTTGACTCTGGTAATCTAAACCAATCGGTGAGAGCATCCATGACATACCCCTTCTTTATTAGTCCAATTGAGATAGATGGTGTTTTGATGTTTGATGGTGGATTATACAATAATTTTCCGGCCGAGAACATGTACAATGAGTTTGATCCTGATTATATAATCGGAAGTAATGTTTCATATAATGAACCTCCTCCTGTAGAAGATGATTTGATGTCTCAGGTGAGAAACATGTTCTCTTCGCACTCAAATTATTCGCTACCATGTGAAGCAGGAATCATTATTACACCTGAGCTCTCTACCATGGGAACCTTTGAATTTGACAAAATTCAAGAAGCCATAGAAGAAGGTTATAAGTCAACTGTTGCCAAGATGGATTCTATCTTATTAAATGTTGATTTAAGAGTTTCAAAAGAAGAAAGAGCAAAGTCAAGAGCTAAATACAGGTCTGGTTGTCAAGATATTGCAATTTCAAAAATTTATTCTCACGGAATTAAAAAAGACCAAGCGCGTTATATCGAAAGCAAGTTATTGAAGACTAAGAAAAATGAGGTTTTAACTTACGAGCAATTGAAAAAAAGATATTTAAAGCTTTATCAATCAGAGCATATTCGATCAATATTCCCTACCCTTACTTATTTGAATGATACAACACAACAACTAAATCTCGACATAAAAAAGGAGAAGCCTTTGAAAGTTGCGTTTGGTGGGCATTATTCTTCAAGGCCGGTAAACACTGGTTTTCTTTCAGTATCCTATTCTGATTTTCAATTGACACCCTTTACGGCTTATGCCAACGCCTATTTCGGGAAGTTCTATGGATCTGTTAAAACTGGTTTAAAATTCTTTTTGCCCACAAGATCGATTTCATACATAGAACCTATGTTTGTGATGAATAGGTGGGACTATTTTAGAAGTTTCGCTACATTCTTTGAGGATGTGCAACCATCATTCATTATTCAAAATGAGATGTTCACAGGAATGTCCTACAACTTGGCAACTTCTAACAAAAGTAAGCTTTCAGTAGATTTTTCTTTTGGACGAAATACTGACCAATACTATCAAATTAACGACTTCACCAATAAGGACACAGCTGACATTACCCAATTTCTTTTCTACTCACCGGGTGTCGAATTCTCAATCAATTCATTAAACAGAAAGCAATGGGCATCATCAGGATATAAATTTGAAGCCAAAGCACGCTTTGTTCATGGAATTGAAGAAGCTCAGCCCGGCTCAACTGCAATGGGCGACCTTCCTTCAAAAACATTCAGAAACTGGGCTTACTTAAAGGTTCATTACACCAATTACTTTATGAAAAAAGGCGTTTACAGATTAGGAATTCTAGCAGAAGGGATGTATTCAATTCAACCCTACTTTCAGAATTACAAATCAAGTTTACTAAGTGCTCAAGCCTTTCATCCAACACCAGATTCTTACCTGGCATTTTATGATGATTTCAGATCAAATAAGTACTTAGGAGGAGGTTTAATGAATGTCTTTTCAATTAAAGACTATGTTGATATCAGATTAGAGGCATACATCTTTCAACCTATTGTGAGAATATTAGAAGAGAATGGAGACGCAGTTGATGGTGCATTCTTTGAAGATAGATTTGGTATGGCAAGTGCTTCTGTGATTTACCACTCTCCCATTGGTCCATTAAGGGCTACTGTTAATTACACTGATAGTGAATCATTGATTCGTCCGCTTACGTTTCAGCTAAGTTTCGGATACGTCTTATTCAATAGAAACGGAATTAGGTAAGATCTAAAAAAAACAATAGCCTTACTCCCATGAATGAGCAAGGCTATTGTTTACCAAATAAACTAGATGTTAAATCAATCTAGGATTTCTTTATCTCAAATTTGATCTCATTTTTTGCTTAGTGATTTTATGTAACCACAATTTGAATCTATAAAAGAGTAAGTACATAATTGGTATAATTACCAAAGTCAAGAATGTTGCAAATGTTAATCCGAATATAATTGTCCAAGACATTGGTCCGAAGAAAATTGTATTATCACCACCTATGTAGAAATTAGAATTATATTCTGAGATCAATGTCATAAAATCAATGTTTAATCCCAAAGCCAAAGGAAACAGACCTAATACGGTAGTAATTGCTGTTAAAAGTACAGGACGCAGTCTTGTCTTTCCAGCAGTAACAATGGCTGCTTTTATCTCTTCTAACGGTAGAATATCGAATTCTCCTAGTCCTAATTCTTCTCTCTTCCTCTTTCTTAAAAGATTAGTGTAATCAATCAGAACAATAGCATTGTTCACGACTACTCCAGCCAATGAGATAATTCCAATCATTGTCATCATAATCACGAAGTCCATTTGGAAGATAACTTCCCCTAAGAGTACCCCAATTAATGAGAACACAACAGCAAACATGATTATTGCTGGTGTAGAAAACGCATTAAACTGAGCAACAATTATTAGTAGTATCAAAAAGACCGCTATACCCAACGCTTTAGATAAGAACGCCATTTCTTTTGCCTGCTCCTCTCCTTCTCCTGTAAATCGGTATGCAATTGCAGGGTTCATTTCGTTCTCAGCTTCATAATCTTTCATCACAGATTCTAACTCAGCAACAACTTCGTTTCCGTTTGCACCATCCGTCAAGTTAGATGAAACTGTTACCATAGGAATTAGCCCTTTGTGAACAACCGAACTATATGTATTAGTTGGCTCAGGTTCCTTTACTAATGATCGAACCGGAATTCTTAACATTTGCCCTTTGTTGTTTCTAAAGATCAGCTTTTGATCAAGTAAAGCGTCTAAATCTTGTCTCGATTCATTATCAAATCGGACAACAATATCATAGGTCTCATCTTCTACTTTGTAAGTTGATATATCTGCTCCGAATAATGCTGTTCTTATAGCATTACCAATTTGCCCTGTAGAGGTATTAAACAATCTAGCTTTCTCTCTATCAATTTCAATTTTCAATTCAGGCTTTCCAGTTTCTACGTTGAGTTTAAGTTTTTCAACCCCTTCAACATTTTTACGATCAAGATAAACTTTGAATTTCTCAGCTTCAGCTAACAGTATATCATAATCAACTTCACCACTAACTTCCATGTTAATTGGCGGAGCCGTAGGAGGTCCGTCATTGTTTTTATCAACTGTAATTTGAACATCTGCTGGAAACTTGCCTCTCAATCCTTTAGAGATTTTATCCATTAATTCAGACGTCTTATAGTCTCCTCTAAACTTAGATTCGGAGAAATTAATGGTCACACGCGCTTTGTGTGGCGTATTACCCATTACAATCCCTTGACTTGGGTCAGATGTACCTTCACCAACCTGAGCAATCATTGACTGAATTATCCAAGCTTCAAATGGTTTATCAACCGTATCAGCAAGTTCTTCATTTAAGATCTCTTCCGTTATCAATCGCTCAACTTCTAAAGTAGTTTCATTCGTTTTTCTGATATCTGTTCCAATAGGATGTTGTATGAAAACATTCACATATGCAGGCTGATTTTCAGGAAAGAAAACCACTTTTGGTGCAAATGCGCCTACGATAAAGAATGAAAAGAATAGTAAACCAAACATTCCTAAAAAGAATCCAACAGGTCTTCTTCTAACTAAACTGAATGACAATACCTTTTCATATTTGTTCTCTAAAATTGGTAAGAACTTTTCTTGAAACCAAACGGTAGCCGGCGACAACAAGAACATAGAAAACACCATGAACACACCAAATATGATAAATAAGTTACTCCATGTAGCACTGGCAGGCATGAATAATAATCCAAGTACTACCATGATTCCAGCAATTATGAGTGTTCTCTTCTTCTTAGATTCTTTCTTACCAATCTTCATGTACATTGCTGTCAAAACCGGATTGATAATTAAGGCAACAAACAATGAAGAACCAAGTACAATTATTAAGGTGATTGGAAGGTATTTCATGAACTCTCCCATCATTCCAGGCCAAAAAGCTAAAGGAATAAATGCTCCCAAAGTTGTGGCAGTAGAAGCTATAATTGGCCATGCAACCTCACCTACTCCTTTTCTAGCTGCCGTGAACCCGTCATAACCTTCTTCCATCAATCTTTGAACGTTCTCAACAACTACAATTCCGTTATCCACCAACATTCCTAGTGCCAGAACCAGAGAGAATAACACCATGGTATTCAAGGTCACTCCCATTGATGATAAAATCAAGAATGACATCAGCATTGAAAGCGGAATTGCAACCCCAACAAATAATGCATTTCTTAATCCTAAGAAGAAAAGAAGAACACCTACAACCAATAGAACTCCAAAGATGATTGAGTTCAACAAGTTCGATACCATCTCATCAGTCTTAGAAGACTGATCATTCGTAACAGAAATCCCAACCCCTGATGGAATTAAGTTCTTCGTTCTCACTTCTGCTAAGATGTCCTTGATTTTTTGAGATGCTACCAAAAGGTTTTCGCCACCCCTTTTTTTGATGTCTAGCATCACAACAGTCTCACCATATTCTCTTGCATAAGAAGTGGTGTCCGCATCTGCAAAAGACACTTCTGCTACATCCTTAAGATATACTGGCTTGTACTCTTCTTGCTTTACAATTACATTTCCTATCTCTTCTTCAGATGTGAACTTACCTTCAATTTGAATTGTTCTTTTCGTTGATCCATCTAGGTATTCACCACCAGACATGGTAATGTTCTCGTTTTGAATCGCTCCCTGAATATCTCCGAATGACACATCCACAGCTTCAGCCTTTTTAGGATCCACCATTATCTGCATCTCCTGTTCTTGAGTTCCTCTAATATCAACTTCTGAGATCTCAGGTAGGTCTTCTATTTTGTCTTCAAGAATCTCAGCATATTCATTTAATTGAACAATAGAATAATCCCCTGATAGGTTAATGTTCATGATAGGCATTTGAGAAATATCCATCTCAAAAATATTCGGCTCAACTGGTAAGTCAGTTGGGAAACCTTTAGAAGCTCGAGCTTTATCAACTGCATCTTTAACTTCCTGTAATCCTTGTTTAGGAGTTACAGAGAAATCAAATTTTACTTGAATTGAAGCATAACCGTTAATTGAAGTAGAATTGATTTCATCAACATTCTTGATGGCATTCAGTTCCTTCTCTATGGGTTCTGTTATCTTATCTGCAATTAACTCAGGCGAGTTACCTGGGTAAGCTATTCCCACATATATTTCCGGAATTTGAAGTTCTGGGAAGTTTTCTTTTGGCATTCCCTGGTAAGATAAAATCCCACCAAAAGTGATGATAAAGATGAACAGATATACTGTCTTTCTATTTTTGACGGCCCATGTAGATAAGCCGAATTCTTTTTGATTTTCAACGCTCATCTTATTCTTATTGAATTTTTACGATATCAGTTTCAGTGATTCCTTTAGCACCACTAACAACAACTTTTGCACTTGACTTTAATTCGCCTTTTACTTCACTCTCAATACACGCTTCACCATTATATCTTTTAATTACCTTGATGTAAACTTTTTTCACCGAGAAACCATCTTCAGCTTTTTTAAGCTTGTAAACGTAATTTCTATTCTGAGTATCTTGAAGAACTGCTTCAGAAGGCAATACCAAAGCACTGTCTCGACTGAAGTCGGTAATACTAAGTTTTGCCAATTGATTAGGTAATAACAATGTGTTTTTTTCTAATTCAATTCTAATTCTGAATGTTCTGTTAGTTGGATCAATGAAATTACCTCTACTCGTAATTTTAGAATCTATGACCGTATCATTTAAAGAAGGGAATCTTAATTCTACATTTGTTCCGATATTCACTTTCCCTAAGAGGTTTTCAGAAATTGAGGCTGTAATTTTAACATCACTATTGTCAACTAATCTAAGTAAAGGGACTCCAGGTGCAGCCATCTCTCCAAGACTCACTCGAACTTCATCAATTGTGCCTGCAAAAGGAGCTCTTACCACCGTTTTTCCTTGTTGCGACTTCATTGTTCTAATTGAACTTTCAAGCGCATTTCTCTGTGCCTTAGCCTGCTCAAATTCAATCTCTGTACCTACGCCCTCATCCATCAACTTCTTCTGCTTTTCATACATGTAGTTGGCAAGTTCAAGTTGCGTTTCTACTTCGTTAATTTGGCTTGACAAAATGGCCGCATCTATAGTAATAAGTGCTTGACCACGACTCACTTTTTGTCCTTCTTTCACATGTACTCTCCTAATCACTCCGCTTGCTTCAGCATTGATCATGGCATTATTCTCTGTTTCAACAGCACCTTGAACCTCTATCTTGTGAACGAAGTTTTTGCGCTCGACCTCTCCGGAAGTTACCATCAAGTCATTTTCAACAGCTGCAGTATCCAATTCACTTATTTGCAAGTTCAAATCTGCCAATTCAGTTTTGAGCGAATCCCTTTGAGAAATAAGTGCTTCAAGATCTTTGTTTTCAGTTTCTGAACCTCCACAAGAGGCCAAGAAAGTGCTTCCTAAAGCAGTTGCTATTATTAATGTTCTGTTAATTTTCATCTTAATGGATATCTTATTGATTGAATAATTTGTCTAATTGAATTTTCACAGAAAGCAATTCCATGATTGAGCCGATATAGGTGCCCTCAGCCTGTAATAATTGATTTTGAATTTGTGTCACTTCTAGTGAAGAAATAGCACCATTAGTTTTCTTTTTCATTGCTTGAGAATAGATGAACTTGGCCAGTTCAACATTTTCTTTTTCAATTTCCATTGATTCCCTAGCATTCTCGAAAGTTGCCTTCAACTGTAACTGCTGAAAAGTTAATTGTCTTTCTAAATCAGTAAGATTGTTTTGATCCTGTTCAACTTTAATTTCTGCCTGCTGAACTTTCATAACTTTCATTCCAGAAGATGTAATCGGAATTTTCACAGATAAGCCCCATATGGTTGTAGGGTACCATGGCAAATTATCAAAGAAATTAAACTCATTTCTAAATGCATTCTGAGAATGTGTAAGAAATGCACCAACTGAAGGATAATAAGCGGCTTTCTCGTTCATTACATTATACCCATCAAGCGTTTTTTGCTCTGAAAGCATTTGATAATTATTGTTATCCTTTGGGTTAAACGTTTTGCTTACAGGAGAATCTGCCAACATATTACTAAGAACATCATCCAAGTTTTCTGATAATTCAATTGACTTATCAAAGTCATAGCCCATTTGCAGTTTCAATAGGTTTCTAGCTATTTGTGCTTGTCTCTCGGCAGTATGTTTAGATACTTTCACCCTATTTAATGCAAGTTGAATTTGATCGGCCTCTTCTTTAAGAATGAAGCCATTTTTAAAAAACACTTCTGTTTCTTTTTGAAGTTTTTCAGTGCTTACCAAAATTGAATCCATTAAGGCCACATTTTCATCAGCAACTAAAACATTATAATACGCCTCTCTCACCATTGCTTTGATCTCTGTCTTAGATCTTTCGGCATTATTCTCATTCATTTCATTCCAAAACTTAGAAAACTTTAATCCTACTATATAAGACCCATCAAATAACAACTGACTAACATTGAATGCAAGTGATGTACTGTATTTCTGTCCCATTTGAAACTCCATTACTTCACCAGGAGGAGCTAATGGATTAAATAATGAAGCATCTACAACCGAAGTCGGTATGTCAACTAAATTTTGAAATTGCCCTTCAGCACTTACTTGGGGCAAACCAATTGCAATTGTTTCCCAAACTCGCTTTTTAGCAGATTCTACATCAAGAAGTGCATTTTTCATTTTCGCACTATTGTTAACACCAAACTCTTCGGCCTGAGCGAGAGAAAATGTTGTTTGATCCTGAGCAAAAATTCCTACCGAAGTAAGAGTCATAGTTCCTGCTAGGAAAATTTTTGAAATAATCGTTTTCATATTATAAATGTGCTGACAAAGAATCGTCATTTTTTATTAGTTCTACTAGGTACTCTAACCCTTGTTCGTTTGCGCATCCTCTAATGTGGTATCTGAACATTTCAGAGTACACTTCACTTGGGCCTAATTTAGATTCGGACATCAACTGTCCGCTCAATACTAAATCAATCATTCCAACATAGATAGCTGAAATAACTTTGGGATTTAAGTTTTTTCTATATAAGCCTTGATTTATTCCATTAATAAGGTTTTGCTCTATACTTCCACAAATGTATTCGTGCTTATGACACTCCATCATGTTCATGACATTTGGATGATATTTTGCTAAATCAAAAAATATTGAAGGGTGAATTTGTTGTAATTCAGAAACAATTAGTTGGCTGATATACAACATTTGTTCAATCGCATTATCAGTTTTCTTTATTATTTCTTCAATTTTCAATTTCTCTTCTTCGTGCTGAAGCAACATACAATTCTCCACCAAATCATTTTTATCCTTAACAAATTGATAAAGCGTTTTCTTCGAAACACCAAGCTGACGGGCCATCTCATCCATTGTCACACTCTTCACGCCGTACTTCATGTACACTTCGGAAGCTTTTAACAACAGTTCTTTTTTTTTCTCGTCCATGGTACAAATCTAATACAATTATTTCAATGGAAACGTTTTTAGTGTTTTTTGTTTCCATTGTTTTTATTGTTTTCGTCAAAAACGCTACTTTTGGGTTGTGGCTAAGAAGAAAAAGTTTTACGTAGTTTGGGAAGGACATCTACCAGGTATCTATGATGATTGGGGCAAATGCCAAGACCAGATTAAAGGGTATCCAAATGCCAAGTTCAAGTCATTCAATACTCTTGCGGCGGCTCAAAAAGCTTTGAAGGACCCCGATTCTGTCAAGGCGTCCACTAAAAAGAAGAAAACTTACCACTATGTCGTATGGCATGGTAGCAAACCTGGAATTTATACTGATTGGGATGAAGTAAGAGAAAACATTAAGGGAGTTAGAGGCGCCATCTATAAAACATTTGGATCAAAAACATTAGCAGAAAAAGCCTTTACTGAACATCCTGACAAGTACAAGGATGGAGACTACAAAAAGACCAGAGATTTATCTCCAGAAGAACGTGCAAAAATTGGTGAACCAATTGAATTAAGCTTGGCCGTTGATGCTGCTTGTAACAATAAAGGGGATTTCGAATACCAAGGAGTTTGGACTTTTAGTGAAGAAAATGTTTTCAAAGTTGGTCCTTATAACAAAGGCTCGAACAATATTGGAGAATTCTTAGCACTCGTTCATGCTCTTGCCTATTTAAATAGTCACAAAGATCCAAAAATGAAAAAGATGCCAATCTATTCTGATTCTAGAATCGCTATGGGTTGGGTAAAAGCCAAAATCTGCCGAACAAATCAAAAAACCATTCCTGAAGTACAAAATTTAATTCAAAGAGCTGAAAAATGGTTGAGAATGAACTCATTTCAAAATCCAGTTTTAAAATGGGAAACCAAGGTTTGGGGAGAGATCCCGGCTGACTTTGGAAGAAAATAAAGCCATTGTATTCGACAATTCATTCATGCTAAATTTAGTTTTAGGTAATTAACGACAGTTTTCTTATTTTTGCTGCTAAACCAAAAAAATACACCTATGAAAAAAACTCTACTTCTTTTTGCTAGCTTGTTACTTTTAACTCAAGGCTTTTCGCAAGTTCAATTTGATAATTCTAGTTTTGAAACATGGGAAAATGTTGGTGACCCTGATGAAGAACCAAATGATTTTAGTTCTCTAAAAACTTCGGATGGTGGAATCGTGATCAATGGTTTTGCTCCTCAAGTGGTGTGGAGATCTTCTACTGCTCACACAGGTATGTACTCTGCACAACTTATTGTAGCAGCTTATAACGGAATCGCAATGGTTTCTCCGAACGGAACTTTAACTAATGGACGAGTACACGCAGAAACTACTGCAGCAAACGGATATGTTTTTACAGAAACCGGAAGTGCCGGACATAACACTCCTTGTACTGATAGACCAGATAGTTTAGTTGGATGGTTTCAATTCTCGCCTCAAGGCGGAGATGTTGGAAAAGTTGAAGTGTTATTACATGACAACACTGCCTTAGGAAAATTACCTGAACCTGCCGGTCCAGTACCAGCTCACTGGGTAGGAAAAGCTAGATATGATATCACAACTACGACATCAACTTGGATGAGATTTTCAGTTCCATTTGATTACTATAACACCAACTCACCTGATTATATATTATTGGTTGCAACATCAGGAGATAGCTTACTTTCTGTAACAGGTAGTGAAGCATTAATTGATGATATCGAATTAATCTACAATCCGAATTTAGTGGAAGTTGATCCTGCTGCTGCTCAAAATATTGATGTTGGCGCCGACGGGACGCTTTTAACGGTAACTGAAACTCCGAATGCGGCTGTTGTAGCTCCAATTACAAGAGAATGGAAATTCTCAACAACTGCTGGTGGGCCTTACTCTTCATTCACTGGACCAGAAACAGGAACGACTTATTTACCAAATTTTGCGGCTGCTGACATCTACTATGTTATTTGTGAGACTGACTTTGGAACCGAAGTTGTAATTTCAAACGAAGTTGAAATTGTGGTAACTGATCCATTGGCTAACACAGTAACTGTAACTCCTTCAGCTACTCAAACACTATTAACTGATGAAGATGGAAACCTATTAACAGCTACAGAGACTCCATCAGCTGCAACTTCAAGAGAGTGGAAATCATCTACAACTTCAGGTTCTGGATACACTTCTTTTGGAACAGCAGAAACAGGATCTACATACACCCCTAACTTCTCTGCAATTGGAACTTACTATATAATTTGCGAAAGTGATTTCTCTGGTGATGTTCAAATTTCTAATGAAGTTGAAATTATTGTTCCTTCTTCGGCAGGAATCAATGACGAGGATTTAGAGTTTAAGATTTTTGAATTAAACGGAGCAATAAACCTAGTTTTTGCTGATAAAAATGAGCTAAGTACTTTAAGTCTTTACAACATGCAAGGTCAGCAGGTGTATTCATCATCTGTTAATTCTAAGAATTCTACGCACGAGGTAAATCAAGTAAGCGGAGTTTACGTTTATCGATTAACTAGCGGAGACAGAATAATCACTGGTCGAATTAAACTGTAAGAGGTTAGTACCTTTTCAATTTAATCTAATTCTTTAAAATGAAGAAAGTCTTTTTCAGCTTATGTCTGTTGATGTTATCTCTTGTGAGTCACTCTCAAGTAATCAAAGGTCAAATAACAGATAACGTGACCAACCAACCAGTAATTGGCGCTTATATATTGCTGATATCAGACCCTTCAATTGGTACTGTTTCTGATCTTGATGGAAACTATTCTCTTGCTTTAAACAAAGGAAAGCATGATATTCTATTCAAATTCACAGGAATGTCTCCTGACACCTTGAGTGTTGATCTAAAAGCAGGTGACACACTGACTTTCAACAGAACTTTGAAGGCAGTAACTCTTCAAAAAGTTGATGTTGTTGTTGGAAAGTTTGACAAAAAAGTTGAGGAACTCACCTATTCAATGGAAGTGATCAAACCTGCAATCATTGACAATAAGAATACACGAAGTATAGAAAGTATATTAGATCAAACACCTGGACTGAACATTATGGATGGCGAGCCACAAATTAGAGGTGGATCTGGATTCACCTTTGGCGTTGGAAGTAAGGTTGCAGTATTAGTGGATGATATGCCAATGCTTTCAGGTGATGCTGGAAGACCGGAATGGGGTTTTATTGCTGTTGAGAACATAGAACAAATTGAGATCACCAAAGGTGCGTCTTCTGTTTTGTCCGGTCCATCTGCTTTGAGTGGATCAATTCACATTAGAACTGCTTATCCCAAATCTAAACCGAAGACAAAAATCAACTTATACTCAGGCTTCTATTCACCACCAACTGGTGACTCAAGTCAATGGTGGTCAGATTATCCGTTCATTCACGGTTTAAACTTTCATCACTCAAGAATTATCAAAAAGAATACTGATTTATCTTTTGGCGGTAATCTAAACTGGGATCATGGATATATAGGAGGACCGATTAAAGGGCCATTTGTCTTTGATACTTTATCTGAAGAATTTACGGATAAACAAATGCAGCATAAGAAAGCACGATTTAATTTCAATTTAAGAAGAAGATCTACTCGATTTAAAGGACTTAATTACGGAATTAACGGAAACTTCATGTATCACAAAACGAACCTAGTATTGGCTTGGCTTGATGACACAAGTGGAATCTTTAGAGCGTACCCTGGTGCAGCTCTCCTGCAGAATCAATTCATTTTTAATGTTGATCCTTATGTTGAGTTTTACTCCAAAATTGGTGTGAAGCATAGCTTGAAAACAAGAGTAATGTATACGAACAATGAAATGACTTCAAACCAATCAAATGAAGGTATAGTATACTTTGCAGATTATCAGTTCAAAAGAGAGTTTACCTTTTTAGAAGATAAATCATTTGATTTTATTGGTGGATTGACCTCTCAATTCAATGACTCACGCGCCGAAATTTATTCAGACGGAGATGGTGATATATCAAATAAAATGTTGACCCTTTCAGGCTATGCCGAAGTACAAAAAGATCTTTTTAAGATTGTCAACTTCTCTATTGGTGGAAGAGCAGATTATTATAGTCTAAATGATACAATTACAGCTTGGAATCCAATTTTCAGAACAGGGGCCAACATCAAACTTACACAAGCAACTTACCTAAGGGCTTCTTATGGTCAAGGATATAGATTCCCAACCATTACAGAACGTTACATCTCAACTGCTGTAGGAGCCTTTGGAGTATATGCGAACCCTGATCTGCAAGCCGAAAAAAGTTGGAATGCTGAAGTCGGAGTAAATCAAGGATTCAGAATCAGTAAGAAATATGGAGCGCAAATTGATGTTGCTGCCTTTATTCAAGAATACAAAAACACTATTGAATACTTGTTTGGCTTCTGGGATCCTGCTCCAAATATTTTTGCCGGAGACCCATTGGCAGGATTTAAGTTCGTGAATACTGGACGATCGAAAATTAGCGGATTCGACATCAGCTTAAACGGAAAGCTTGAGAATAAAGATTTTAAATTCACTCATTCTATCGGATACAATTACATCAACCCAATTACATTGGACCCTGATTATGAATATGCCGAAGATTACAACCCTAATTCTGACATAGGTTATACTTTTAGAAACACCAGCTTTGACACTACCACTAATGTTTTAAAATATAGATTCAAACATACTTTCAAGGCTGATGTTGAATTCCAGTATAAAGGTTTTGCTGTTGGTTATACGATTAAGTATTTCTCAAAAATGGAAAACCTTGACAGAGCTGTATCAGACTTTGAAGATGTGACAGTTTCAACTTCAGGAACAGTTCAAGCCATATTATACAAGAACTTTTACGCAGAGAATAATAATGGAAATGTAATTATGGACTTACGCGCTTCCTTTGTTTTCGGAAAAGATTACAAACAGAAATTCTCTATTGTATCCAAGAACTTAATGAATAACACTTACTCGCTTCGTCCCCTAAAAATAGAGGCCATGCGTAGTACAGTCTTACAGTATTCTCTTACTTTCTAATTTCTGTTACCTTTTCTTTTTTTCGCATTGTCTTATAAAAGACATTATGCGGTTAACATTCATCTTACTACTATTTGGCATCAATTCATTTTCTGCTGAATTAGTTCCAAAACAAAACATACATCAACTTGCTTATAGGCACTTCCCTCCTACTGAAGCAACTTATCAAGAGGTTATTTCCAAAATCAAAGTTGACAGAAGAAACCTCTTAAAGAACAAAGTCAGTATTGACAGTTGCAAAGCTTATTTTTTGGATGCATTTGAGTATGATGTCTTCCCTCATTGGGTAGGAACTACCTGGGATTACAATGGATACACTAATGTACCAGGTGAAGGAAAATTAGTTGCTTGTGGATATTTTGTATCAACACCTTTGAAACACATGGGATTCAACTGGAATCGATTTAAACTAGCCCAAATGTATTCTAAAAAAATAGCAGAAACATTGTGTACTGATGTCACGAAATATACTAGCAAAACTGAAATGATATCAAAAATCAATCAGAACTCAAATCACCTTTACATTGTTGGTCTAGATTCACATGTTGGAATGATACTAAAGTCAGATAGCGGTACTTGGTTCGTACATTCTAATTATTACGGAAACAAGGGACCTGATAAGGAAATTGCCATGCGAAGTCAAGCGCTTGAGGATAGCGGAACTTATTATTTAGGAACTTTTACTTCCTCTGAAAATATTTCTAAATGGTTGTTGGGAACCCTTTACCCTACTACTGACTAATTATTTCAATTTGACCATTTGTGACTGTAACAGTTACAAATACTGTAGAGGTAACATTTTTCTTTTCAAATACAGCTGGATGCCATGTTGACTTACCAATGATTTTCCAAAGCCAGTTTTGATCATCATCTGACATATTACTGCTTTGAATTCTATGTTTAGGAACATCTCCATGACAATCTACATAAGCCTTAAACACTGCAGTGTGCTCTCCATCTTCTTTTAAGGAGGATGGCATGTCAGCATTCATCAATTTCTCAATGTTAGTTTTAAGTTCAGCCTTCTTATCTACTTTTACTCTTGGAAGTGTTCCACAATCGTCTGACTGAGCATATCCTGCAATGGCAATCATGCAAATCATTAATAAGGCTAACTTTTTCATTTCTTAGATGTTTGTTTTATAAACGTAATAAATCTGTACAAGTTGTCTTCAAAAATAGTACCAATTGAAACCAATTACAAATCTTTAATTAATTCAAGCTCCACGCTCACAGGTTTATGATCAGATAAGTTTACTTGATGCGTGATAAAATTGGCCGACTGAAAATGCTCATCATAAAAAATATAGTCAATTCTATTTGAAGGAACTTTACCAATATAAGTCTGCCCTACCCCGTTACCACTCTCAACAAACGAATCATAAAGTAATCGGCTAAACTGTCTATAGCAATAAGATACTGGTGTGTCGTTCATGTCGCTACAAAGCACTACTGGATGCTGCGAATCTTCGACAACCTTTGCGACCACTTCAGCTTGAATTGCTCTTTTCTCAAATGCGTTTTTCAATCTACTCAATATTCTTTGTCCCGCATCTTGCTCCTGTAGGTATCTAGTTGGTCCGTTTTCATCTCCGAAGAACTCGTAATCATCTGACTGTAATCTTATAGATCCAATATGAGCATTAAACACTCTCACAGTATCTTCGCCTTTCAACACATCTGTATAGATGCAAAAGTTATTTGGATCATTATCAAAAGGAATTTCTCCTTTGCTTATTATTGGGAATTTAGAAAAGGTTGTAACTCCAAAATATCTATTATTAGATAGTTCATGCGTGTACCTCTCATGAATATCAGTTATCCCCAACGCCTCTGATATCAGTGATTTAGTTGGAAAATTAGTCTGTCCCTTTTGGTGATAGAACTCTTGAAAGCAAATCACATCATTGTCTTCTTCAACCAAAAAATCAATAATGTTATCTCGAATATCCTCTCTTCCCTCTAGATTGTACAAATCAAAAACGTGAACGTTAAATGACATCACTTTGAAAGAATCAGACAATTCAGTTTGCCAAAGTGTTACTGAATAAAAATGTCTCAAATGATTGAAACCTAGTAATAAAACAACAGCAGAAATAAGCGCAATTTTTCTTCGTTTGAATAACCAAAACATCATGAACAAGAGTGCTACTACTAAAAGAATAGGATAACCTAAGCCTAAGAAATAAAGGTAAGCAGCAGAATTGGGAGATATGTGCGTCCCTAAATAAGCGCCTAAAAGTAAAAGAGCATCAAAGATGTTGATCCACATCAAGAGCTTTAAAAACCAACCCATTTGAGGTTTATTTTCGCTTACTTTCATTGAATAAAATCTCTTTTTCTTCCTTAGAAAGGCCTTCATAGCCTTTTTTAGAAATCTTATCTAAAATAGCGTCTACACGCTTTTGATAGTCTTGTTTATTAGAATTGTACTCATCATCATTCATTTGCTTCGCATCATTTCTATAAACCTTCATTTTAGGTTTTCTTTTGAAGCTTGGCCACTTGAATTTTGATAACCATTTGTCAAATCGATTCATAAAGTTTTTCGGTGAGTTAACATTAATTACTGATATTGCCCCAAAGAGCGCACCTCCAAGATGTGCAACACGTCCTACGCCATCATTATCGAATATAGTCACCACATTATAGAGCACATAAATACCTGCAATAAGAATTAACGGGAGTTTAATCGCCCCGAACAACAATACTTGAAGATTAGGTCTATGAACTGCGGCGGCCACAAAT
>Ga0316204_10002052_pt1 | contig 48419 bp, 48 predicted proteins | sample 6monrhotite_MG_2_FD_205661 | JGI IMG/M metagenome (GOLD analysis project Ga0316204, IMG submission 205661) | Microbial mat bacterial communities from mineral coupon in-situ incubated in ocean water Damariscotta River, Maine, United States -... | ecosystem: Environmental > Aquatic > Marine >... | reverse complement strand
GATTCCAGGGGGTCTTTCGCGCGGAGCGAGACGGGCCGGTTGGAATCCCGCGACGGTGAGCCCGAGATTCGCTTGAGAAGCTTGCTTCTCAGGGGCGAATCGGAGGGCGAGCATAGCGGGATTCTCGGCGAGCGGCCCTTGGGCCGCGCAACAAGTGTGATTCCAAGGGGACTTTCGAGCGCAGCGAGACGGTCCGGTTGGAAAGCCCCGCGGCCGTGCGCCGTTCGGTGGCCATGACGACACTGACCTTGGCCCTGCTCTCCACCGCCCTCGGGGCGCCCCCGGCGGCTCCTGTGGCCCTCGTGGGCACCAGCGTGAGCGGCGGCCAGAGCCCTCTTCGCATCACCATCACCGAGGCCCCGTCGCTCCAGCGACGCGTCGAGGTGTTCTGGCCGGCCTTCGGCGTCACCACGATGGACCAAGTGGTGGAGACGTCGGGGGTGTGCACCGAGCCCCGGCTCGCCGAGGGCGCTCAGCGCCTCGACACCGTGGAGCGCTGCGTGCTGCAGCGGCTCGACGACCGGCACCCCACCTACGACTACGCATCGAAGACCACGCTGATGTGTGTCTTCGGGCAGCGGGACGGGGTGGACGCGGCGGCATGCAAGCTGCAGTACAGCGGCTGGTTCGACCTGGCGCCGTCCCACGCGCCTTCGGACGACGCCTCAGCGGACGAATGACGGGCCGCCGGGCCAGCTATGGCACGATCTGCACCTCTTCGTACGTGCGGTCGTCGATGACGCACTGGAGGGCCGACGGGCATTGGGTGATGGTCGGCGGCGTCCGGTACTTCACGGACATGAACGCACCGTCTTGCACCATCGCTCGCGCCTCCTCGGGCAGGTGCACGCGCAGCCGGCCTCGTTGCCACCGAGTCTTGAGCGGGATGCCCGCAGCGTACGGCTTGTCGGCGAGCTGGACCTCCAGGTCCTCGACGTCGTCGCGTTCCCCCGCGAACATCAAGATCAAGTTGTCGGGCAGGGCGACCTCGGACTCCGGCACCTCGACCGCTCTCCACGGCCTCGACCCCTGAACCACCCACGGCTCGCGCCCAAAGGGTCGACTCACGGCCACATCGAAGGACTCAGCTTCCTCCGACGGCATCGTGAATTGGTACGAGCGGCAGCCACTCTGGATGGCCGGCCCGTGCACCGGAAGGCCCCCACGCTCTAGGCCCCCTGGACGAGCAGCTCCCCGGGCGCGGCCCCCTCGCTCCCGAACACCACGTGACGCGTGGCGACCTTGTCGATGAAGAACCGGTCGTGGCTCACCACCACCACCGCGCCAGGGAAGTGGGCCAGGGCCCGCTCCATCACCTGAGCGCTGGTCATGTCGAGGTGGTTGGTGGGCTCGTCGAGCACCAGCACGGACGCCCCCGACAGCAGGCACTGGGCCATGGCCACGCGGGCCTTCTGCCCCCCCGACAGGGTGCCGATCCGGGCCTTCATGTCGGCCTCGGAGAACTGGAACATGGTCAAGAACCGCCCCACGGCCTTCTTCGTGGCGCTCAGCGCGAGGCTGTCGGGCAGGGCGTTGACGGCGTGGGTGACCGTATCGCTGGGGTCGAGCTCGTCGAGCATCTGGTTGTAGGACACGAAGTGCTGACCCCGCGCCCACTCCACCGTGCCGGCGTCGGCGTCTTCCATCCCGGTCAGCACCCGGAGCAGGGTCGACTTGCCGCTGCCGTTGGGGCCGAGGATGGCCAGGCGCTGGCGGCGTCGGATGTCGAAGCTCAGGTCCTTGAACAGCAGGTGGTCGTCGTAGGCCTTGGTCAGGTCCCGGACCTCGCACAGGCAGTCCTTGGTGTGCAGTCCCTTGTAGATCTCGGTGAGGATCTGGTCGACGGGCCGCGGGCCCTTGCTCTTGCGGATCTTGGACAGCCGCTTGCCGAGCTTTCCGGCCTTGTTGCGGGCGGCTTCCCGGCGGCTCGCGATGCCCTCGGCCTCGTAGGCCAGCAGCTCGGCTTCGTGCACGAACTGCTTCTGGAGCGTCTTGAAGCGCAGCTGCTTCTCGACGACGTACGCCGCGAAGTTGCCGGTGTACTCGTGGAGGTGATGGTTGTCGACCTCCACGATGCGGTTGACGACGCCGTCGAGGAAGGCCCGGTCGTGGGACACCACGATGGCGGCGCCGTGGAAGCCGCCGAACCAGGTCTCGACCCACTCCACCCCTGCCACGTCGAGGTAGTTGGTGGGCTCGTCGAAGAGCAGGATGTCGGGCTTCTCGAGCAAGATCTTGGCCAGGGACGCTCGGTTCCGCCACCCACCAGACAGCGCGTCGATGGGGCAGGTGCGGTGGGCCTCGTTGAAGCCGAGCTTCGTGAGGGCGGTGTCGATCTCCCGGTCGACGTCCCAGCCTTCGAGCCGCTCCATCTCCTCGAACAGCTCCGCCTGCCGCTCCACCAAGCGGTCCAACTCGTCGGCCCCGGTGGACTCGTCGGCCATCGCGTCTTCGATGGTGGCCAGCTCGGCCTGCACGGCGTGGACCTCCGCGAACACGTCGCCGAGCTCTTCCATGACGGTGCGGTCGCCGTCGAGCTCCGAGAACTGCGAGAAGTAGCCGATCTTCACGCCATCCTGGACCTTGACCGTGCCTTCGGTCGGCGGCAGCTGGTCGAGGACCAACTTGAGCAGGGTGGACTTGCCGGACCCGTTCTTGCCGATGAGGCCGACGCGGTCGCCGGGCTCGAGGCGAAAGAAGGCCTCGCGGAGCACGGGGGTGTCGTCGAATTTCACGGAGACGTCGTTCAGTCGGACGAGGCTCATCGAGCTCCTTGGGGGCGTGGGGGGAGATAGCCCGTCCTGGGGCCCCTCAGGGAGGCCGCACGTCCTTCAGGGCCGGCAAGGTCCCCACCCTGCCCTCGGGGGTCGGCAGTGGCTCCGACCGGTCCCGACGCTTGCGCAACGCCGCCACCAAGCGGTCTGGGTGCTCCACCGACACGTAGAGGGTGACCGACTCGAGCACCTGAGGCACCGCTGCGTGCGGCTGCCCGTCTTGCTGCAGGCCCTCGAGGGTGATGGCCACGGCCGCGTCCGGGTCCCGCACCCAGCAGCGGCCGAACTCGGCGGCGATGAGCATCGGCGCCTGCTCCATCGCGTCCTTCCCCATCCAGGCGTAGCCCCGGGCCTTGATGCCGAGCCCCTTGAGGCCGCGCACCCGCACCGTGCGGTGGGGATGGGGGACCGTGAGCCACGCCTTCTCCTCGTCGTCCACGACCCGGCGCACCTCCCCGAGCCGGCCGTAGGGCACCCGCACGGCGAGCACGCGCTTGCGGTAGGCGTAGCGAAAGCCGTCCTCCAGACCGAAGAAGCGGACGTTGCGGGTGCCCTTGGCCGGCACCCGCAGGGCCTCCGGCTCCAAGACCACGACGGTGGTGCGGCCCGTGATCACCTGGAGCGCCCGGGCCCCGAACACCACCCCACCGATCCCGGGCAGGAACAGCAAGATGCCGGCACGCCGGACCATCTCGGCGGCGTAGTCGGGTCGGAAGGGAAGGTTGAGCAGCCCCCAACCCAAGGACAAGAGGGCCGGGAGCAACAGCATCAGAGCAATGGCGAGCACGATGCTCCCCTCGCGTCGTCGGATCTTGATCTCGCTGGGGTCAGCGACAAAGGACGTCGTGCCGGTGGTCATGTCGGGGACTCTACCCGAGCCGAGCCCCCGACCTCATTCGGCTGTGAGAGCCTGGCCCCATGACCAAGGCGTCCTGCCCCTCCGTCCCCCACCCCCGCGGCGTGCCGTGAGCGCGGTGGAGCACCTCCGTGGGCTGCTCGTGCTGCTCGTGGCGGGCTGGATGCTCTTGCTCGGGCTGCCGAGCTCGCCCGAGCCGCTCCAGTCGTGGCGAGAGAAGGTGAGCGAGCCGCTCGTGTGGACCCAGCGACCCCTGCGCATCGCCCAGCAGTGGAGCCTGTACGGCGTCGGCCCCAACAAGGTGCGTCGCCTCAGCGTGTTCGCCGACGACGAGCTGCTCTACCGGTCGGGGGAGCGCCACCACCCCGGAAGCGCCGTGCTCCATCCGTTCCTTCGGTATCGACGCATCCGCCCCATGGCGGTCCACCTCTGCATGGGGCGCAGCCACGGGAACGCGCCCCACTTGCTTCGCTACCTGGTGCAGAAGGTGCGCGTGCTCCGCCCAGGGGTGGCTCAGGTCCGCCTGGAGTGCACGTCCTCGCCATGGCCCGGCGACGCGCCCCGCATCCGCCAGCGATGGACCTCGAGCGCCCCCAGCTGGCGCCTGGAAGGCCCATGAACCCGTGGGCCCGCTGGGTGCAGTTCACCGGGCGACGGATCGACGCCCGCCCGCTCCGACTGGTGATGGCCTTCATCCCCTTGTGCATCCTCGGCGACGCCGCGGCGATGGTCTGGCGCGGCGCGCTTCCCGCCGTGCTCTACTCGGCGGCCTTCGGCGGCATCAACGCCACGCACCACCCCAGCCTGTTCCTCGGCCACGCCCCCTGGGTCGGCCCGGCTTTGTGGTGGACCATGGTCATGTCGTCGGTGCTGGTGCTGCTGGGGCAGCGCGTGGCCTCCGGACGACTGCTGCGCCCCGCCCTCCTCGTGCTGCTGGTCGCCAGCGCGCAGTTCGGGCACTTCTACGTCCCCGGTGACCGCGGCATCGACCGCATCCTTCGCACGGTGATGGTGTTGCTGCTGTTCAGCGAGGTGAGTGCGCCGGGGGCCCGGAAGACCGTCGCGGCCTGGCCCGCCGACCTCCTCAAGGTGCTCTTGGCCATCGTGTACGTCTCCGCCGGCGAGGCGAAGATCGGCGCCGCGCCAGGCTGGACCGACCCGACCACGCCCGAGCTGTACACCATCCTGGCTGCGCCGATGGTGGGCCGTCTGGACGCCGCGAGCTGGTACGGTCATCCCCTGCCCTTCGTGGTCGGCGGCGTGTTCACGCTGGTGCTGGAGTACACCTCCTTTCTGCTGCTCACCCGGTGGGCGCGGTACTGGGCCGTGCTTGGCGCGGCGCTGCACGTCGGCTTGGTGCTCACGATGGAGCTGGGCATGTTTCCCTTCGGCATGCTCGCGCTGTACCCGGTGTTGTTGGCCCCCTGGACCGAACAGGTGTTGGACCGCATCAGCTCCGCGACGGGGGTCGGCCAGGTGGGCGATGCTTCTCCCGCTCCTCGGCCGGAGGACGCCAGCCCGGAGGCCCCCGCAGCAGCCGAAACGTCACGTTGATCCGCTCTTCGTCGACCGACGCCTGACGCGGGACCCCATGGTAGAAACGGTGCTGGCAGGTGCCGCCCATCACCAAGAGCGACCCGTGGGCCAGCTGCACGGTGCGGGTCTTCTTGAAGCCCCCCTTGCCCTTGAGCACGAACTTGCGCCGCACCCCGAGGGAGATGGCGGCGATGACCGGCTCGTAGCCGAGCTCAGGCTCGTCGTCGGCGTGGTAGCCCATGGCGTCCTGCCCGTTGCGGTAGCGGTTGAGCAGGGCGTGGTTGAAGTCCAGGCCGAGCTCGGCGTTCACGCGCTCCCACAGCGGGACCAAGGCGGCCGGAGGGTCGCGGGGGGGCAGGGTCTGGCCGCTGTAGCGATAGGGCATCGAGCCCCCCCAGCCGATGAGCCGCGGCTGCATGATCTCCTTGCCGAACATCTTGATGGCCCGCTGCTCCCACGGGACGGCCTCCGTGAGGTCCTGCTGCAGGGCTCTGGCGTCGTCTGAGTCGAGCCAACCCGCCGCGTAGACGATCCAGGTGCCCACCCCGAGGGATTTCTTGCGCTGTTCGAGGGCGTCGATCATCCAGCAAATCCCCGGGGGTCAGAGCGGTAGGGCGGTAGGGGTCAGACCGGAAGGGGTCGTATCGGACTGGAGCGTCGAGCGAAAGGCCACAGCACCCGCTGGTCGCCTGGCTGCTCGGCCCGTCGGACCTCAGCCGTTGCACCCCTACCGCCCTGACCCACCCGACGACGTTGCCGCCCCTCACCCCAAGACGTTGCACCCCTTCCGCTCTGACCCCCAACCTCACTCCAACCGCTCTGACCCCCAACCTCAAGACGTTGCACCCCTTCCGGTCTGACCCCACTACACTGCCACCGTGGTTCAGCTCGGCGACTTCCGACTCCTGGAGCTCCTCGGTCAAGGGGGGATGGGCCAGGTGTGGCGGGCCCGCCACAAGAGCGGGGTCCTCGCCGCCGTGAAGGTGCTTCGGCCCGGCATCGACCCGACGGCGCGGGAGGTCCTCCAGCGAGAGCTCACCACGATGGCCCAGCTCGACCACCCTGGTGTCACCTGGGTCTTCGACGTGGGCACCGTGCCTGACAACGTGGGCGAAGCCCCGGGGATCGAGCTGCAGCCCGGCTCCCCGTGGATGGCTCTGGAGCTGGCGGAGAAGGGGCCGCTGACCAACAACTACACGACCATGAACGCCGAGGCCGTGCAGACCCTCCTCAAGGAAGTCCTCGACGCCCTGGCCCACGCCCACGCCCGCGGCGTGGTCCACCGAGATCTCAAGCCCAGCAACGTGCTGCTGGCCCGTGACGGCACCTCCCGGCTCACCGACTTCGGCATGGTCCTTCTCACCGACGAGCACGGCACCCGCGTCCCCGTGGGCGGCGGCACCCCGTCGTACATGGCCCCCGAGCAGATCCGAGACGACCGCGGCACCCAAGGACCGTGGACGGACCTGTACAGCCTCGGGATCCTCGCCTGGGTCCTCACCACCGGCCGCCGCCCCTTTGGAGGCGACGCGGCCGAGGTGCTCCGGCAGCACCTGGACACGCCCCTTCCCGAGTACGTGCCCCGGCGAGGCGTGCCCGAGGGCTTCGGAGGATGGCTGGCTTCGCTCCTGAGCAAGGAACCCCGCTCCCGGGTCCAGCGCGCCGCCGACGCCCTCGCCGCCCTCGGGCGCCTGGGGCCCGTCGTGCCGATGGTCGGGGGCCGCTTCGTCCCCGCCGAAGAGCTACCGACCCAGCTCGCGGTGACCCGCCCGGCCCCCGGGGTGGGGCCCACGCTGCGCTCGGACGGTCCCCCCACCTTGCCCATCCTCGAGGCCAGCTTCCCCCCGATGGTGACCCACCCCCTCCGACGCACCGCGGTGCGCTCCGGCCTCCGCCTCCTCGGCCTCCGGGACCCGCCTCTGGTGGGGCGTCGCAAGGAACGAGGCAGGCTGTGGGCCGACCTGCTCCAGAGCCTCGGCCGACCCCGGCCTCAGATCCACCTGTGGAGGGGGTCCGCCGGCGTCGGCAAGACGCGCCTGCTCCGCTGGGCCGCCCACGCTGCCCACGAGCAAGGACTCACCGAGGTCGTGTGGGGGTCCTCGGCCGGGTGGGGCCATATGATTCGTCGCACCCTTTGCCCGGCCGCCACCAGCCCCGAGCCGCTGCGAGCATGGGCCGACGGACGGGGCCTGGACCCGGTGGAGACCGAGCTCCTCGTGCGCATGGCCGGCGGAGAAGACGTCTCCCCTGCGGACGCCCAGACCGGCGCCATGATCATGCTCGGCGCCCTCGCCCAGCAACGCCCGGTCTTGCTGGTGCTGGATGACGCGGAGACCGTGCCCGATGCCTTGGGGTTCGTCGCCCACCTCGCCCAGGTCCAGGGGGAGTTGCCGGTGATCGCCCTGGTCGCCACCCACGACGATGCCCTCGCCGCCGACCCCGACCTCGCCGCCGGCTGGAAGCGCCTCACGGAGCTCCCCACCGCACGGGAACGGGAGCTGCCCCCACTGGGCCGCGGGAACATGCTGCAGCTCCTCCACGCCATCGTCGACATGGATCCCCCCTTGGAGGCCCAGCTCGCCAGTCGAGCCGACGGCAACCCTCGCTTCGCCGTGGAGGTCCTGCAGGCCTGGGCCGCCAGCGGGCGCCTCCTGCCGGGCCCCACCGGATTCCGCCTCGAAGGGGCCGCGGGCACCCTGCCCACCTCGGTGACCGAGGCCACCGCGGAACGGATCGAGCGCTTCCTCGTCGACCGCCCCGACGCGGAAGAGCCCCTGGAGCTGGCCGGCCTCCTCGGCCCCGACGTCGAGCTCTCCGTGTGGCGCGAGGCGGCCGGGGACCCGCCGGACGACCTCTTGTCGGCCTTGCTCGTGGCGCGCCTGCTGGTGCCCGATCCCGCCGGCGACGACCAGCGCGTGCACATCCCCCATGGCCGCATCGCCGCGGTGCTCCGCAACCGGGCCAACGCCGCGGGACGACTCCGGCCCCACCACCGTCGCGTGGCCGAGGTCCTCAAGGGTCGCGGCGCCTCTCCGGGCCACATCGCCCCCCACCTCGAAGGAGCCGGCCGCCCCAAGGAGGCAGGGGAAGCCTGGCTCCAGACCGCCGTCACCGCGATGCGCGACCTACGGAGCGCCGACTCCCTTCTCGCAGCCAGCCGCGCCAACGAACAGCTCGGCTTGGCCGGCCTGCCCACCGATGCCGAACCTAGGCTGATGGCGGAGACGGTCATCGCCAACGGGAATCTCCTTCGAGGGCGTCCCGAGGAGCAGGAGACGATGCTCGCGTCGGTGCTCTCCCGGGGCAAGGAGGGCTCCCAATCCCACCTCGAGGCCCTCCTCGGCATGGGGGTGGCTCGAGGCTGGCAACACGACCAAGAGGGCTGCCGCCGCTGGCTCGGCACCGCCCTGAACGTCGCCGAGCGCCACGACATCCCCCGAGGAAGGGAACGCGCCATGGAGCGGCTCGCCCGCTTCGAGTCCTTGTTCGGCAACCACGACATCGCCTGCCGCCTCACCCGCAAGGTCATCCGCGAGGCCCTCGACGAGGGCCGCGCCCAACGCACGGCCCTCCTCACCTTCGGCCGGGCCGGCGACCTCGAGGCCTGCCGCCGCCACGCCGAGCTGGCCAGCATGCTCCTCGAGGCCCACGGCCGCATCGGGGAGCTGGCGGGCACCCTCAACGACCTGGCGACGATGCTCACCCAAGGAGGCGACCACGCAGGTGCCATCGTGGCCATCGAGGCGTCCATCGGCCATGCGCGCCGCAGCGGCTCCATGCACGCCCTCTCGTTCGGGCTGGGGTCCATGGGCCTCATCCACCTCCGCTGCGGCCAGATCGAACAGGCCACCACGGCGCTGGAGGAGGCGCGGGCCATGAGCGCCGACAGCCGTCTCAATCGCCTGATCAACGCCGCCCTCGTCTACCCGCTGGCCGCCATGGGCCGCTGGCGGGAGCTGGACGTGGCCATCGAAGGGGCCTGCAACCTGGGCACGACCTTCGGGGAGGACGACGTGCCCGACTTCCTCGCGAAGGGGGCTCGCTATGCCCGAGAGGCGGGCGAGGTGCAGCGAGCCGAGCGGGCCGAGGCGGTGCTGGAGGGGTGGCGGCGCACGCGGGAGCGGTAGGGGTAGGGGTAGGGGTAGGGGTAGGGGTCACAGCAACCGCTGCACCGCATCGGGATCCACCGGCCCCCCCAACAGCGCCTCCAGCTCGGCCAGGAGCTGCGCCCGTGACCGTCCTGTGGCCGCCTCCCGCCGGGCCCAGAACCCCTCGAACCAATCCGACGGCATCGCCTTCCCCTTCCCTTCGTCGTCCCAGGCCGTGCTGCGGCCCTCGTCGGCGAAGACCAGGCTCCCCGAGGCATGGGCATCGGCGTACACCCCATCGATGCATCCAGCCAGACGCTTCATGTCGGCCGCGCTCACCACCCCGTTGCTGGTCGCTTGGTAGAACTGGACCGTCACCCGGATCGGGAACCTCGGGTCCCGCTCGATGGCCTGCCCAGCGATCTCCGTGAAGGGGCCCTCGAGCTCGCCATGGCCGATCACCGCCTCCTCGACGTCGCTCTTCGAGAACCACGCCGTTGCGCCCGACCGGCAGCGCATCGCCGGTGCCGGAGCCGCACCCGCCATGAGCAACGTTCCCCAGTGGACGCGCGTGCCGTCGGGCTGCTTGAGAGGCACTTGAATGAGCATGACCCGGTTCAGGCCCACCGCCTCCTCCGCCGTGGTCGGCGCATCGAAGGCATCGCCCCCCTGGGCCACGAAGTCGGTCGCTCGCGTCCCGGTCAGGCTGGCCCGCTCCCCCGCCGCGTTGTGGAACAGCCGCTGCCCCCACCGGCCTCCGCTGGCGAAGGCATCCCGTTGGTTGTCGATGATGGTGGCCGACGTGCCCTGGCGGGTCACGAGGATGGCCAGCACCGCCGGGGCGCCGGGCTGGCTCTGGTAGTTGAACAGGACCGGGTTGAACCGGGCCTCCCCCTCCTTGGGCACGGGCAGGAAGCAGGCCTGGGCGCTCACCAGCACATCCTTCTCGTCGTCCTCGAGCAGCGACGTCGTGGGCCCGGGCCAGCTGCCCGGCGCGCTCAGGTGGCGCCGCAGATCGGACAGGTAGTCCCGCAGCGGCACCCGACAGACCGACCCGCCCTCCTTCTCGTTGCCCACGGGCACACCGACAGCGTCCAAAGACACGTCCCCCGTGCGGTCCGAGAAGTTGGGGAAGCGGAGCACCGGCATGCAGGTGGTCTCCCCCTCGTGGTGCACCTGGATGGTGAGGTCACTGATGTGGGGTCCGACGCAGGAGCCCTCGAAGCGAGCCGGGTCCTCCCACGCCACGTCGACGAGGGACAGCCCTCGGACCCGCGCCAAGGCTCGAGCAACGGAGGAACCGGTCATGCCGGCGGTGCGCTGAACAACGTCGGTGTAGTCGGTGGGTGCGGGGGGAACGGTTTGAAACAGACGGTCGAAGAAACCCATGGTGTTGCCTCCTGGCATGGGGGCAACGGGCCACACGAGCGTCTTGTGACAAAATCGGCACCAAAGAGCGAAGAAGCCTGTTTCTTCCTCCGTTCGACGGAGCCGAGGCCCGGACCCCTACCCCTACCGCTCTGACCCCTTCCGGTCGGACTCGGAACGCCGGATCCGGAGGCAGCACGCTACACTGCGGCCGGGAGGGCACCCATGCTGCTCTGGCTCCTCGCGTCGTGTGCCGTCATCACCAAGCAGGCCGACTTCGACGTCGACCTGGCCATCTTCGACGCCGAGGACGGCGACGGCGAAGAAGCAGACACCATCCCCATGGAGCTGAAGCTCTACGACGCCCGCACGGACTGGACGCTGCCCGCCTACCTCGACGTCGAGGACTGGGGCGCGATGCTGCTCGCCGACAGCCTGCTCCGCGCCGATGGCAGCGAGGGCTTCTTGGCCGTCGACGTCACGTCCTTCTCCCTGGACAACCCCGGCTTCATCGAGCTCACGGTCACCCTGGAGTCCGACGACGACCGCCGCTACTTGGCAGAGACCCCCAGCGCCGTCACGCCCCCCGACGCCTGCACCTTCGAGGTCACCGACACCACCGCCCCCGACGCGATGGGCGCCGACCTCGTGGCGTGCTTCGAGGCCTGGACCGACCGCAACGGCGCTCCACCGAACCCCATCATCCACATCGATGTCACCGACACCGACCTCGAGCGCTACGCCCTGCTGGTCGACCTCTCCCTGGGCACGTCGCGCCCCACGGAGCTGCTGTGCTCGGGCCGGCTCGGCGTCTCGGACGAGATGCGGGAAGAGGCCGACAACATCGATCTCAACGCCCTCGAGCTCGCCGGCTACGTGGTGGCCGCCACCGGCTCGATGGAGCTCGTCGCCTTCCAGAACACCTTCCCCGACACCTACGGCGACCCGGTCGTGGGCGGGCACACGGTGGTCCAGCTCGCCAACTCCGGCGGCACCTACGTCGGCCAGGAGATCCCCATCGAAGACGCCTTGCCCCCAGGCGCCGTCATCGATGGCATCGCCCCCATCGGGTACTTCCCGAACCGCGACGGCTGGCAGACCGACTCCATCGCCGCCCTCGAGACCGAGGAGGGCTACATCGAGGCCTGCTGGGTCGCCGTCCACGAGGCCGACACTGGCGAGGCCATCGTGCGCTTCAAGCTGGTCGGCGACGGCTCCTACGACGGCCGCGAGTAGCCGTTGAGGGACCTCAGGCTGGCCGCCCTGCGCCTCGCCGCCATCGCCACCGACCTGGTGGTGCTGGGCGGGGTCTGGCTGCTGTGCATCCAGCTGCGCATCGCCATCGGCGACGCCTGGCCGTACGACTTGTTCCCCGCCGTCGACGTGCTCAAGGATGTCGACCCCACCGGCGCGGCCCGACGGGGCTTCCTGGTGGTGCCGCTCTTCCTCCTCGTGGCGGCCTGGCGGGGCCGGTACCACGCCCTGCGCCGGGCCGGCCTCGACCTCGCGAGCACCGTCGTCACCGTGGCCATCGCCCTCGTCGCCACCCAGGCGCTGCTGTTCTTGGCGGCGCTGCCCGGGCCTCGAACCTTGGTGGCTGGCTTCGCCGCGGTGAGCGTGCCGGCCCTGCTCGTCGGACGAGGACTGCACCTGGCCGGCCTCCGAGGCCTTCGCCGACGCCGCTTCGACCCCCATCACGTGCTGTTGGTGGGTCCCGAGGCAGCCTTCGACGCCTGGCACGCCCGCACCCGTACCCACCCCGAGTGGGGCCACGTCGTGGTCGACCGTGTGGACCCCACCCCCGAGGCCGTCGACGCCGTCCTCGGACGCACCGTCATCGACGAGGTCCACCTCGCGGGCCCAGCCCCCGAGCGTCTCGACGCCATCGCCGCCCGCTGCGAGGAGCTAGGGGTTCCCTACAGCCTCGACGCCCGCTTCGCCGGCCCCCGGATGGGCGCGCACCTCGTCGACCTCGACGGCCTGCCCGTCCTGTCGTTCAGCGCCGCCTCCCCCACCCCCGAGCGCCTCGCCAAGCGGGTCCTCGACGTGCTCCTCGCCGGGCCGCTCCTCCTTCTCCTGGCCCCCGTGCTCGGGGCCGCGGCCCTCGCCATCCGCGCCCACGACGGCGCCCCCGCCTTGCTACGCCAAGAGAGGGTCGGACGCCACGGGCGCCGCTTCGCCATGTGGAAGCTGCGCAGCATGCACCCCGACGCCGAGGCCGCCCACGAGGCCCTCCGCACAGCCCACGGCAGCACCGACCCGGCGTTCAAGCCCACCCACGACCCCCGCATCACCCCGGTCGGCCGCTGGCTGCGTCGCTTCTCCATCGACGAGCTGCCCCAGCTGGTCAACGTGTTGCGGGGCGAGATGTCGTTGGTGGGCCCCCGCCCGCCCCTGCCCAGCGAGGTGGCCCGCTACGAGCGCTGGCAGCTGCGGCGCCTCTCCGTGCCCCCGGGCATGACCGGCCTGTGGCAGGTCTCCGGCCGCGCCGACCTCCCCTTCGAGCGCTGGATGGCGCTGGACCTGGAGTACGTCGACCAGTGGTCCCTAGGGATGGACCTGTGGCTGCTGGTGCGGACCGTACCGGCGGTGCTCGGGGGCAGCGGCGCCCGCTGACCCGCCCCTCAGGGCCCGTCGAGTGTACGCCGGGAGAGCCCGACGCCGATCGGTCGCTACTTGGAGCCGGCGGTATCGCAGTTCAGTGGGTGCCGGTGTCCGTGGTGATGTCCGTGGCGTAGGGGCAGACGTCGTCGCACACCGCGGGCAGCATCGGGTAGTCGTCCGAGCTCCCCTCGATGAGCGGCTCGCAGGTCCAGTTCGCCGGATCGGCACAGGCCGCGGCGGCCGCCGCGTCGTACCCCGCGCACTCCGGTGCGGGCGCCTCGAGCTGAGCGTCCGGGCACACCGCCGAGACGTCGCCGTTGCAGCCCGCGCAGCAGAACGCGGTCAAGTACAGCAGCGTGAAATCCTCGTAGGCCACGGTCGTCGGAAACGGCACCGGGATGTCGTTGCAGTCGGTGGTGTAGGTCACGAGGTCGACGCCGGTGTCCGTGTCCGTGTCGGTATCCGTGTCCGTGTCGGCGTCCGTGTCCCCGTCGGAGTCGGAGTCGGTGTCCCCGTCAGAGTCCGCGTCCGCGTCCGTGTCCGTGTCCGCGTCCGTGTCCGCGTCCGTGTCCGTGTCCGTGTCCGTGTCCGTGTCGGTGTCGGTGTCGGTGTCGGTGTCGGGTTCCGCCTTCGTCCCCGTGCCGTCGGACGTGCCTCCCGTGCAGGCCCCGAAGGCCACGAGAAGCGCCCCCACCCACCATCGTCCCGCCACATCGACCCCCAGCGTTCGGTCGGGCCACGGTACCCGAAGCCTCGACCACCGACCACCTAGACCGCGATGACTCCGATCAGGCCACCGACCGCCCCGCCAAAGGCCATGCCCACCAGCACGCCAGCCCCCAACAGGAAGCCCACGAGCAGCATCGACAGCCACACGAGACGAAATGGATGGCGTCGCACCAACTTCTTGAGCCAGTAGACGAACTTCAGCTGGAAGGTGACCGGGCACTGGACGTCGATGTCGCCTTCAGCCCGTCGCTTCAGCCGGTCGAGCATCTCGTTCACGCTCTGGAAGCGCGCATCGGGGTCGGGCTTGAGGCCATCGTTGATGAACCAGCCGAGGTCGGGCGGGATCGGCTCTTGGGCCGGGTGGCCTGGCTCGAACGCGGGGTTTCCGTAGGTGCGGGTCCGCACGGCTTCGAGGAAGTCGTCGACGTCGTCGAGCCCCTTCACCCCCTCGAGGGGATGCCGCAGCGACATGAACTCGTACAGGATGAGGCTGAGGGCGAACACATCGGTACGGACGTCCGCAGGCTCGCCGCGGGCCTGCTCGGGGGCCATGTAGCGAGGCGTGCCGATCACCTGCCCCACCCGGGTGCGCGTCACCGAGAGGCTGCTGGCGATCTGGTCCCCTTCGTCGTCCGGCAGGATCTCCGGCCCGCCGATCTGCTTGGCGATGCCCCAGTCGATCAGCGTGACCTCGCCGTGCTCGCCGACCATCACGTTGTCGGGCTTGAGGTCCCGGTGGATGATTCCCTTGTCGTGGGCGAAGGCCACCGCGTGCATCAGCTGCTGCACGATCGCGAGTCGATTCTCGAACGGGTAGCGGGCGTGGGCCCCCGCATCGCCGGCGCGCAGCGCATCGATGACCTGCGTGAGGGTCTCGCCCTGCACGTGCTTCATCACGAAGAAGAACTCGCCCGCGGCGTCCTTGGCGACGTCGTGGAGGGGCACGATGCCGGGATGATCGAGCCGACCGGTGGTGCGCACCTCCTGCACGAAGCGCAGAAACGCCCCCTTGCTCGCCCGGTCGGGACGGATGCGCTTGATGGCCACGCGACGTCCGATGTCGAGGTCGCGGGCCGCGAGTACCTCCCCGAGGCCTCCCTACCCCAACTTGCCGAGGGGCTCGAAGCGAGGCCGCTTCGTGCTCACGAGCTCGGGCACGTCGCCGCGCACCTCGACCCGGGGCAGCACGGTGTGGCCTCCGAGGGTCAGCTCAGCGGCCGCCGCGGTGGTGGCCGTCGACGAGGGCGGAGCCGCCTCGTCCAGCACAAAGGTGTCGTCGTCCATGGCGCCAGTGTACGACACCCTCGTGCGGGCGAGGGGTCGTCAGCGTGACAGGACCTCGACGTCCATCTCCTGCAGCGCGTAGGTGCCCACGTGGGTCACGAGGCCGGTGTCGGCCAGCACCTGGAGGTCGTCGTGGGTCAGGGTGAGGGTGCCGATGTAGTCGTCGCCTCCCTGCCACGCGAAGCCGTCGTCGTCGTAGACGTCGATGTCGATCGTCGAGCCCTCGGGGATGGTCAGGTCCGCCGCCACGTTCCATGTCGGGTAGCGGGTGTCGTTGGACGTTCCGGAGTCGCCCGAGTACACGCCGTCGATCCAGAGGATGAAGTAGGCATCCGGCTTGTTGAACAAGCCGAAGGGGTCGACGTCCCAGTCCAGACCCGACGCGGGGTTGTCCCGGTAGATCTGCCCGCCCTCGACCACCAGCGTGATGTCCTCGATGACCGTGTTGCCACCGTCGACGACGACCGAGCTCACGTTGGACGCGTAGGGAGCGCCCGCGACCACGAGGGCCTGCAGGTGCCGCTCGTCCCCGGAGGACAGCGAGCCGTCCACCACGATGTCGAGGGCGGCCGTGCCCGTGCCGTCGGCGAAGGCAGAGCCCACCAACGAGGGTCCGGTGATGTCGAGGCAGTCCCCGCCCAGCTTGGCCGGGCAGGTCGCGCCGAGGCCGGTGCCGGAGACGAAGAACACCTTCGCCCCCGGGATGGCGCCCGTTGCGGTGAGTGTCGCCACGTCGCCCGCACTCCAAAGGGTGGATTCCAGGTCCATCACCTCCGCCAAGGGCGGCGGCAGGGGCTGGGCCGGGTCTGCGTCGTCCACGAGGTCCTCTTGGGCCAGGTCGGCATCGCCGTCCACCGCCAGCAGGTCCCCATCCGTCGCATCACAGGCCACCAGGGCCACACCGAGAATCCACCAGGCTCGCATTGCGTCTCCTCCGGGCGTTCGCCCGTCTGGTCATGAACCTAGGGAGGGGGCCTTCTCGACGCTCGTGTCAGGAAGTTTCGTCCTCAGAAACAACCAAACCTGAGCCTGTGCAGGCCGAGGTCATCACGAAGTAGAATGCCCTCGGAGGCCTCATGATCTGGCTCGTCGTCGCCCTCGCTAGCCCCCTCGTGAACCCCGATGCTTCCGTGCAGTTGGCCGACGCCGACGGCGATGGGCACATCGACGTGGTGATGAACGCCGGCGAGGCAATTCACTACGGGGACGGCCTCGGTGGCGTCGGGCCCCTGACCCCGCAGACCGCCGGGGTCGATGCCGACGCGGCCCTGGTGGTCGATCTCGACGGAGACGGCCTCCCCGAGCTGTGCCGCGCCCACTGGGATCGCATCGACTGCCACCAAGGGATCGGCCGCGGGATGGGCCCGGTGCTGTTGACCGTGCCCGAGCGCACCTTCGCCATGCTCCCGGTCGACGCCGACAACGACGGGGACATGGACCTGATCATCTCGACGCTGGGCGGCGTGACCGTGCACGCCAACGACGGCGCGGGAGGCCTCACCCCCGGGGCACTGTCTCCAGGGATCACCCCCGACGTCTTCCTCGAGGCTGACATCGACGGCGACGGCGACCTCGACGTGGCCGCCGCAAAGACCAACGTCAACGATGCGTGGTGGTTCGAGCGCGACGACGCCACCGGCACCCTTCTTTCCGCAGAGGTGCTGCTGTACCCCGTCACCGCGAGCTCCCTGGCGTTCGTGGACGCCACCGGGGACGGCCTCCCCGACTTCCTCACCCAGTCGTACACCCACCCGATCTACCTGCGAGCCAAGGGCGAGGAAGCGACGGTGCTCATCGACACCGCCGACAGCGGGTCCGGGGTCCCCACGGGCTTCGACTACGGCCCGCTGCAGCCGATCGGCGACCACACCGGCCCCTTCGTGGTCGCCGCCCTCGACGCCTCCGCGCCTGCCGGACTCATCGTGTGCGACCGCGACGAGGTGCGGTGGGACGCAGGCATCGACGGCGCCTTCGTGTCCCTGTGGGCCGCCGAGGAGCCCGACGACCGCGTCTGCAGGACCCCCGCCGCCGACTTCGACGAAGACGGTGCCCTCGACGTGCTCACCGCCACGTTGGACCTCAGCGTCACCCTGGACCCCCTGGGCGCAGCGACCACCACCACCCTGCAGCGCGCCCTCCCGTTCATGGGGCCATCTGCCACCGGCGACCTCGACGGCGACGGCGTCACCGACCTCGTCTACGCGGGCGAGACCGAGGCCGACGTCTTGTGGCTGCGAGGGGCTGGCGGAGGCGCCATGGAGGCTGTGCAGGCGCTGCTGACCGCCCCGGCGCCGCTGATGGACCTCGCCCTCCTCGACCTCACCGGCGACGGCCTCGTCGATGTGGGCATGGTGGACCGCGGCGGGAACGTCGGGCTCGCGGCCGGAACCGGCGGCGGATCCCTCGCAGAGACCCTCATCATCGGCGGCGGCGCCACCGGAGAGGGCGTGGCCATCGACGCCGACCAGGATGGCATCCTCGAGTGGGCCGTGCCCACCAGCGCAGGCATCACGGTCTTCGACGGCGATGGCAGCGGCGGCACCGTCGGCGCGATCGTCGCCACCGGCCGGACGAAGGCCCTGGCCACGGGGGACACCGATGGCGACGGGCTGGCCGACCTGGTGGCCCTCACACCCACCGAGCTGGTGGTCTTGCGAAGCGGTCCCGGTGGCTTGGTGGAGGCCATGCGGGCCCCAGCGTCGGGTCGGAATCCCTTCGACCTGGTGCTGCTCGACGGCGACGGCGACGGCCGCGACCACGTGGTCGTGATGGGGGCCTGCGAGCAGGAGCCCGACCCGTACTACGGCGGCCTGCGCTGCGTGACCGAAGAGCGCCTCTACGAGCTGGAGGAGAGCGGCGGCGCGCTGATCGCCATCGGCTTGGTGGCCGAGGCCGCCGGCCCCATGGCCGTGGTGGACTGGGCAGACGACGGCCTGGAAGAGCTCGTCACCACCCAGGGCAGCCAGCTGGTGCGCCTCGACCAGACGTTCACGGCCACGGCCTTCGGCGCCCGCTGGCCCACGGTCGACCTGCTGCCCGCAGACCTCGACGACGACGGGGACGTCGACCTGATCCAGGTGCAGCAGAGCGGCATGTGGGCTCTGTGGAACCTGGGCATCGGCGACGGCTCGACCCCAGGCGACACGGGCGACTCCGGGCTGCCCGACGACACCGGGTCCACCGACGACACCGGTCAGGTGCCGCCGACCGATACCGGGCCCACCGACACGGGCACGGGCCCCACCCCCCCGGCCGAGCCGACGGACGACCAGGACGACGACGACGACGGCGGCTGTGGCTGCCAGGCGGTGGAGGTTTCGCCGTGGCCCGTCTTCTTGGCCCGACGCCGCTGACGCGCTGCGGCCACGGGACAGGGTGCCCCGCACGGGTGTTGGGCACCGCCCGGCCGACTACATGGCCCCCAGGAGGCCGACCATGAGCGAAGACCTGACCTGCACGACGACATCCAGGCCTTCCTCGCGAGCGATCGCATCGTCGTGGTGGGCCTGTCGTCCCACCCCGAGGACTTCAGCTGCGCCATCCTGCAGAAGCTGGAGACCACCGGCGCAGAGGTGTACGGGGTCAACCCCAAGCTGGAGACCGACCTCGACGCCCGCCGCGTCCGCGATCTAGCGGACGTGCCCGGCCCCATCGACGGCGTGTTCTTCGCCACCGCACCGTCGGTCACCGAGGCGCTGGTGCAGACCTGCCACGAGCTGGGGGTGCCGCGGGTGTGGATGCACCAGAACGTGGGCCAGGGCAGCACCTCCCCCGAAGCGACCGCCTATTGCCGCGCCCACGGCATCGCCGTCATCGACCGTGGGTGCCCGATGATGTTCGTGGAGCCCGTCGACTGGTTCCACCGCACCTTCCGCTGGTGCAAGGGAATGCACCCGCTCCCGAAGGCCTCCGGCTGAGCTACTCCGGCGCCACGACCCGCTCGATGGCCCGCTCCAGCTCGCTCACGTCCCGCAGCACGTCCAGCTCCAGCATCTCCAGCCGGCCGTCGGCGTGCACGATGGCGACGTCGGTGGTGCCGAGCTTGCGGCCTTGGAGCATCCACAGGGTCGGGGAGAGCCTGCGGGGGAGCACCGTCTCTTCGTCGGTCACGGACAACGCGCGGGCCGGCGCCGGGAGCTCCACGAGGGCGGACTTGCCCACGGGGATGCGAACGAGATCGTCGGGGACCTCGTCGCCCGCGAGGGCAAGGGCCAAGAGCAGAAGGGCGTGCATTGCTTGAGGGTACCCTGCTCCAGAGGAAGCGGTCGGGCCTCGCGGCCCGGCACGGAGCTTGCTTGATGCCCGGGTAGAGGAGGTCCGATTGGACTGGCAAAGACTCGTCATCGAGCACCCCGCATTGGCGATGGCCAGTGTGCTTCCGCTGTTCGCCTTCGCTGTCGCCGTGAAGGTCGGAATCACGTTGTGGAACCCCGGCCAGGCCCCAGCACCGGGTCAAGATGAGTCGGATTCGGTCGACCCCTAGCCTCCAACCGAACGACCGCCCGGCTCCCGGAGCAGCTGCACCGCCGCCATCCCGACCATCAGGAAGCTCACCCAGCCGAAGGGCTGGATGCCTGCGGCGAACAGCGCCGACGTCGCCCACAGGTTGCAGCAGGTCAGGCCGAGGGCGGCCACGGGACGCGTCCTGGCGGCGATCAGGCCCAGGCCGGACGAGCAAGGCGCTTCTTCACCCGTCCGACCACCCGAACGCCAGCAACTTCCGCTTCAGCGTGTTCCGGTCGACGCCCAGTGCCCGGGACGCCGCCGACCGGTTCCCACCCACCCGCTCCATGGCCTCCCACACCGCGGCCCGCTCGACCTCGGCGACTTGGTCGGCCAGGGGCCGGGGCGTGCCGGGCGTCGCCACCGTGGCCGACTCCACTCCACGGATCTCTGGAGACAGGTCCGACCAGCCCACGACCTCGTCGGTGAGCAGCTCCCATCGCTGCACTTCCGCCCGCAGCTCTCGAACGTTGCCAGGCCAGGCGTAGCTCCGCAGGGCATCCCACACCGACGCCCCGATGCGCCGGCGTCCGCCGAGGAAGTGGTGCACCAGCACCTCCAGGTCCCCTCCCCGCTGCCGGAGCGGGGGCACGTGCAGCTCGGCCCCGCGCAGCCGGTAGTAGAGGTCTTCCCGGAAGCGTCCAGCCGCCACCTCTGAGCGCAGGTCCCGGTGGGTGGCCGCCACGATGCGCACATCGACGGCTCGCTCGGCCTCAGCGCCGACCGGCCGGACCAAGCCGGTCTCCAGCACACGAAGCAGGCTCACCTGGACCCTCGCGGGGAGCTCGCCCACCTCGTCGAGGAAGAGCGTGCCGCCGTCGGCTTGTTCGAACAGGCCCCTACGCCGCTTGACCGCCCCGGTGAAGGCGCCGGCCACGTGGCCGAACAGCTCGCTGGTCAGCATGCTCTCGGTGAAGGCCCCCGCGTTGACCGCCACGTAGGGCCCATCGGCGCGGGTGGACCCATCGTGGAGGGCCCGAGCCACCAGCTCTTTGCCGGTGCCCGTCTCGCCCCGCACCCACACCGGCACGTCCGACGGCGCGAGGCGAGAAAGCGTCGCCAGCAGGGGCTCCAGTGAGGCCCCGATCAAGCCCGACGACGTCGCCCGCACCTCGGCCCGCAGCCGCACCACCTCGTCCCGCAGGGCGCGGATCTCCGGGAAGCCCTCGATGTCGAGCCGAACCTCCCGCACCGGGTGGGGGTGGGGGTCGGGCACGAAGGCGGGGGGCACCACCTGGAGCATGCGGCCGTCCAGCAAGCCCGCCTGGACCAGGATGACCCACAGGGTCTGGGCTTGGGGCGTGCCCGCGGACAAGCACACGTCGATCCGCTGGCCGCGGACCTCGTCGACGAGCGGGGCGAGGGCGGCGAAGAGCTGGGCGTGGTCGCTGGGGTCGGTGACGTCGACCAGCCGGAGACGCGCTGCGGGGCCTAGTGCATCCTGGAGCTGGCGAGCGCCCGGCAAGCCCGCCTCGGTGGTGAGCACGACGATGCGCTCGTAGGGGCGCGAATGATCGACGAGCCGCCGCACGGGGCCGACATCGTCCGCTGGGCGGGGGCGGTGATGTGCGAGGGGGCCAGGGGGCCGGTCGGTCCAGGTCAGCAGCGTGGGCATGGTGCATTGTGCACCACCCGGACCGGTCAGTGGTCGCAGGTGCCTTCGGTCTCGGTCCCCGGGTAGCAGCACAAGGTCATTCCCTCGGGCATGGTGTCGACCCAGTCGATCCCGTCCGTGAACTCTCCAGGATCCTCCATGGTCAGCGACGTGGCGCCGCAGGCTCCACGCACGTCGTCGAGGTCCCAGTCGGCCGCAGGCGGACAAGCCGCGAGCGTGTCCTCGACGAAGCCACACAGGGTGGTGGGGTTCTCCGTCGAGCACAGCTCCGCCATGCGCTGGCTGGCGCTGGCACCCGTGTCGCACCCCGAGTCGACCGGCGGACCCGAACGACCACAGCCAGCCGCCAGACCGAGCAGCAGCACCCCAAACCCACGACGTCCCATCTCGCCTCCGCCCCACAAGCTAGCCGACGCCTGCGGGGGGCCGCGACCCCTCTCGCGGACCCCTACCCCTACCGCTCTGACCCCCCTCGCCCTTGCCGTGGAAGCTTCCCGCCTCGACACGAGTCGACACAAGTCCACCGCAAACGCCCGAGTTAGCCATCGCCAGCGAGGTTTCCCATGATGTTGCTCCTGACCGCACTGCTCACGTCCGTCCCTGCCCACGCCAAGAAGGACCGGGCCTACACGGCCATCCGCGTCGACCTCGAAGGCCGCACCGGACTCTGTCCCGGGGAGTTCCAGAAGCTCGACCTGTACGGCACCGACGACAGCGGAAAGGAGCGAAAGATCCGCTTCGGCCAGTGGAAGGAGTTCCAGCTCGGCTGGGACATCGGGCCGGTGAGCAAGAAGGGCGTCCTCGAGATGCCCCTCGCCCCCGAGCCCGCATGGGGCAAGGCCGGCACCTTGTCCGTGGCCTCCCTGTCCAACCCCGAGGTCAATGCCTCGGCGAACCTCCCCGCCCGCTACGACTGCGACCTCGTGCTCACCCGCGCGGGCCAGCCAGGAAACTTCGGCGCCGCGGGCGAGCGAGGCAGCACGGCCTCGGAGTCCTCGGGGGGCAACGGCCAGAGCGGCGGCGGCGGCCAGGCCGGCGGCAACGGACCAGGCCTCGAGGTGCGCGTCCACCTCGCCAAGGACCCGAACTCGGGGGTCGACGTCCTCCAGGTCGCCGTCAAGGACCTGGTGTCCGGAGAGGCATGGAACACCGCAGTCGGCGTCGACGGCGGCAAGATGACCATCCAGAGCATGGGCGGCCCCGGCGGCGGCGGCGGCCCCGGCGGCGAAGGAGGCTCCGGCGCCACCGACTTCGACGGCGGCAACGGCGGACAAGGCGGGAACGGCGGCAACGGAGGGAACGGAGGCACCATCACGGTCCTCGTCGACCCCGCAGCCTCCACGGCCATCGGCGCCCTGGAGTTCCAGAGCCCCGGTGGCGCCCCCGGCACCGCTGGTCCCGGCGGCGCCGGCGGACAGGCCTTCGACCCGGGAGAGCCCGGCCAGCCGGGCCCCGAAGGACACGCCGGCAACGCCGGTCCTGCAGGGCCCAGCCCCGACATTCGTGTCGAAGCCGTCGGCCCCATCTGGTAGAAGCAGCTTCTCCAGGAGGAACCCATGCAGCAGCCCATCGGATCCGGCTTCGACCGACACACCCCCGCCAGCGACGTCCTGAAGGGGGTCGACCTCTCCGGCAAGCGCGTCGTCGTCACCGGCGGCTACTCGGGCATCGGCTTCGAGACGACCCGGGTCCTGGCGGCCGCCGGCGCCAAGGTGTTCGTGCCCGCCCGCAACCTCGCCAAGGCCCGGGCCGTGATGGACCTCGACGGCGACATCCAGGTCGCCAACATGGACCTCGAGAACCTGCCGAGCGTGCAGCGCTTCGCCCTCGACGTCTCCGACGACGGCCCCCTCGACATCCTCATCAACAACGCCGGCATCATGGCCTGCCCCGAGCGCAAGATCGGTCCGGGCTGGGAGTCTCAGTTCGGCACCAACCATCTCGGCCACATGGCGCTCACCAAGGCCCTGCTGCCGGTCCTGCTCCAGGCCGACGCCCCCCGCGTCGTCTGCCTCTCCAGCACCGCCCACCACATCACCGACATCCGCTGGGACGACCCCCACTTCGACAGCGAGCCCTACGAGAAGTGGAAGGCCTACGGCCAGTCCAAGACCGCCAACGCCCTGTTCGCCGTCGCCCTGCAGCAGCGCCACGGCAAGGACGGACTGCTGGCCTTCGCCGTGCACCCCGGCGGCATCCAGACGCCCCTGCAGCGCCACTTGAACAACGAAGAGATGGTCGCGATGGGCTGGCTGGACGCCGACGGCAACCTCAGCGAGAAGGCCAAGGGCATGTTCAAGAGCGTGGAGGCCGGCGCATCCACGTCGGTGTTCGCCGCCACGTCGCCCCTCCTCGCAGACCACGGCGGCGTGTACTGCGAAGACGCCGACATCGCGGCCCTCGCCCAAGAGGGCGACCGCTTCAAGGGCGTGAAGGCCTACGCCGTCGACCCCGACGGGGCCGCGCGCCTGTGGGAGATGTCCGAGGCCATGCTTCCCTCCCGCTGACCCCCTGGTGCAGAGCGCACCATCCTGCGCCATCACGCACCATCCGCGTCGGTGCACCCCGCATCAGCCCCCCCGACAACCGGCGTTCCGTCGTCCTGGCACGGACCCTGCTCTACGGAGAGCAGGAGGCCACGATGCCCCAAGCGACTCACATCACCGTGCTCGACGGCCCCGGCGTCTGGATGGAAGGGGACGCGCTCCAGCAGCTGGAGCGGGTCGCCGCCCACCCTGCGTGCGTCCGGGCCGCTGGCATGCCGGACCTGCACCCGGGCCCCGGCACCCCCATCGGCGCCACCATCGCCTTGCGGGGCACGCTCTGGCCCGCCCTGCTCGGAGGCGACCTCGGCTGCGGCGTGAAGCTCTTCGGCGTGCCGAAGGTCAAGCACCGGGGCGACGGCCTGCTCCGCCGCATGGACCACGAGCTCGAGACCCACCCGCTGGCCCACGTCGACGCCGGCCTCCTCATGGAAGCCGTCTGGACCCGGGGCCCGGCCGGCCTACGGGACCTCGACGACGTGCCCGACAGCCTGCGGGCCTTCGCTGAGCTCGAGCACCCCGAGCTCGACCCGGTGGGCCCCACGCCTCCTGAGCACTTCGCCCACCAGCTGGGCACCGTGGGCGGCGGCAACCACTTCCTGGAGCTGTCCCGGGTCCACGAGCGGGTCGACACCGAGCGCGCCGAACGCGTGGGCCTCCGTCGCGGCGGCTTCGCCGTGCTCGCCCACTCCGGCAGCCGCGCCCTCGGCAAGCACCTCGCGGGCCGCTGGGGCGCCATCCAGCTGGCCGAAGCCGACGCTGGCCCGTGGCTGGCTGAGGTGCGCGGCGCCGTGAACTACGCCCGGGCCAACCGCCTCGTCTTGTGCTGGCGCATGCTGCGGGCCGCCGGGGTGGCCCGTCCCAGCAAGGTCGGGGGCTCCATGGACCTCTCCCACAACACCGTGGAGCGGGCCGAGCTCTCCGACGGCCCGGCATGGCTGCATCGCAAGGGCAGCGCCCCCGCCCACGCCGGACAGCTCACCGTCGTGCTCGGCAGCCGCGGCGCCCCCACCTGGGTGATGGCGGGCGCAGGCAACGAGGCCTGCCTGTGTTCCGTCGCCCATGGGGCGGGACGCAAGCTCGACCGAGCCCGCACCATCGCCCTGGTCAAGCACCGCCACAAGCGCGCGAGCCTGCGCCACACCGCCCTCGGGGGCCGGGTGATGTGCAACGACACCGAGGCGCTCTACGCCGAGCATCCCGACGCCTACAAGGCCATCGAGCCCGTCGTCGCTGCCCTCGAGACCGCTGGCGCCGCCTCTCGGGTCGCCAGCCTCCACCCCGTGCTCACGGTGAAGCGATGAAGGTGCAGCTCTCAGCAGGCCGAGGCCCGGCCGAGGTCGTCTCTTTTCTGGTCGACCTCGCCGCCGTGTTCGAGGCCTGGGTGCGGGAGGAAGGTGGCCACATCGACACCCCAGTGTGGGCCAAGAAGCGGCGCTCTGTATGCTTCGACGTCGACGGCGTCGGTGTGTCCGGCTGGATCGGCACCCACGCACTGTCCGACGCCGTGCGAGGCAGAGGCCGGCGCAGCCGCTGGTTCGTCGACGTCCGCTCCCTCGAGGACCTCCCCGTCCTGGGCCCCTTCGCCCCCGACGCCATCACGTTCCAGTCCACCCGCGCCGGCGGCCCAGGCGGCCAGCACGTCAACACCACGGCGAGCGCCGTCCGCGCCGTCTACCGACCCACGGGCTGGGACGTCCGCGTGTCGAGCGAGCGCAGCCAGCACCGCAACAAGGCCCTCGCGGTGCGACGGCTGAGCGCCCGCCACGCCAAGGCCGTTGCAGCACAACGCGCCCAGCGAGATCACCGGGGATGGCAGGCCCACGAGGCGCTCCTTCGCGGAGACCCCGTCCGGACCTGGCGCCGCCACCGGGGACGTCTGGTCCTCACCGGTGCGTAGCGCCACCCAACCGCAGGTTGTTGGAAGTTTTTCGTCGGGCTGTTTATTTGGTTTGCTGCCGCTTATAGGAAATCGGCCGAAAAAAAAATGGATGCCTTCGTTGGATCTTTTCCCGACCCCATGCCACATTGAGTCAGGGGGAACGAACATGACGATACTGACCTTGGCGCTGTGGGCACCGATGGCCCACAGCTTCGACCCAGAGCCCACACTGGCCATCGAAGGCTACCGGGGCCACCCGCTCCGTGGCTCGGGCGTCGCCGTCGTGGGTGACACCAACGGCGATGGCTACGACGACCTGGTCATCGGCGGGGAGGGCCGTGGCGACCTGTACCTGGGTGGGCCTGGCGGGCCGGGCCTCGCACCGGACGTGATGATGCCGATTCCAAGTGGGACCTTCTGCTATTCCTGCGGCCTGGTCGCAGAGGCCGTCTCCCGTGGGGACTGGAACGGAGACGGGTACGCCGACGTCGCCTACACCATCGGGGGCCTTTCCGACGGCTTCATCGAGGTACGCTTCGGCGGTGCCAGTGGCTTGCCGAGCGCACCGGACCTGACGCTGCCGTTCGGTACGAGCCTGACGTCCGGGGACTTGGATGCGGACGGGTTCGACGAGCTGTTCGTCACCGACATCGAGGTGAGTGCTACCGGAGGCTACAGTCCCGACGGCGTCCTCGTCTACCGGGGGGGACCTGCCGGACTCGACGCCACCCCCACCCTCGACATGCCGCCGACCACCGGAACCACGGGCGGCGGGCTCCTGTCGGGCGACTTCAACGGCGATGGGCTCGTCGACATCGTCGACAGCCAAGTCCTCCAGGTGTTCTACAACAATGGCGCTGGGCTGGCCCCCTTCGCGCCCATGATGGCCAACGTGGCGTTCCGGCCCGCGTACCGCCCCGGCGCAGCGGTCGACATCGACGGAGACGGCTTCGACGACATGGTCTGGGGCAACGGGGAGGTCCACCTGGGAAGCGCGGGCGGCCTGCCGTTTTGGCCCTCCCATCAGTGGTTCGATGCCCTCTCGGTGGGTACCGCGAGTGACGTGGTCCCCGCGGGGGATGTGAACGGCGACGGCTTCGACGACGCCCTGTTCTCGTCCGACCGCGGCGTCTCGGTGCTGTTCGGAGGCAAGACGCCGGCATCGACGACTTGGACCGACCCGGCCATCGCCTACCCTGGCTACGTCCGTGTCGCCGGCGGTGATCTCGACGGGGACGGGTATTCCGACGTGGTGTATGGCTCGGTCATCGATGAGGAAGTGGTCCTCGCCTTCGGAGGCCCGACCGGGGTCCACCCCAGCCGCACCCATCGGTGGTCCCATGACCCGTCGCTCATCGTCAACTCGGTGCACGAGCTGGGCGACATCGACGGGGACGGCTTCGAGGACGCGGCCATCGGACGCTCCGACGGCGAGGCCTATTGGTCCGACGTGCACATGGGCTCCGCAGGGGGCCTCGAGCCACAGCCATCTGCCCACTGGAACGGCTATCCCCAGGCTGTCGGCGACCTCAACGCCGACGGGTACCCCGACACGGCAATGCCTGCGTTCGACGGCGCGGACGTCGTTCTCGAGATCCACTACGGCGACGGCGGCGGCCCGGCCGGAGCCCCGGTGCAAGCCCTGGGCACGTCGGAAGACTCGGTCATCGGGGATGCCAACGGAGATGGCTTCGACGACCTCGTGAGCCTGGGCAACGGCGAGGTGTCGGTCTACTACGGCACGGCAGCCGGGCTCCCTGGAGCCCCAGACCTCGTCCAACCGGCCGCCGGTCTGCTGCTGCAAGCCTTCGCGGACACCGACGGCGACGGCTTCGACGACCTGGTGGTGGGGAGCACCACCGGATGCTGCGGCGACTACCCCCTCGAGGTCCTGGTGCTCCACGGCTCCATCGGCGGCCTGGGGGCGCCGGCCTCCCTTGGAGTCCTCGCGACGTCGACCTCCCCCAGCGGCCCGAGGCACGCACTCACCGGCGACTGGAACCTGGATGGCTTCGAGGACCTCGCCCTCGTCAGCTACCTTCACGAGGACCGCGTGTTCTATGGCTCGCCGAGCGGCCTGGACCCGGCCTCGATGCAGCCCATCGGCGGCGGGCTGCATCCGTCCACAGGCCCTCGCCGCGCAGCGGATGTGACCGGCGACGGCGTCGACGACCTGCTCCTGACCGACTCCGAGCAGGGCGTGTTCCTCTTGGCGGGCGGCGTGGCCGGGCTCGGGGCACCCGTCGAGCTCGTCGGCGAGTCCGAGGACGACGGCATGTGGTCGGACATCGCCCTGGCAGACGTCGACGGCGACGGACAGGCGGAGATCTTGGTGAATTCGAGGGAGTGGGGCTACTCCACCGGACGCGTCCTGGTGTTCGAGCCCTGAGACGCTGGGTCGTCCGCGTGTCGACCGAGCGCAACCAGGCCGCGGCAGTGCGACGGCTCCGCACTCGCCGCGGCGACGCCGTTGCGCCCGGGCCCGGGTCCGACGTCATCATCCGCCACCTGCGCTCTGACGTTCGTAGGCCGCGAATGCGCCCCTATTCGGCGCCAGGGGCGACCCCTTGGGCCACGTGGCACGCCGCGCAGGTACCGATCAAGTCGCCGTAGAGCTTGGCGCGCTCCAGCGGCTCGAGCTTGGCCAACCCTTCGGACCCCAGGGCGTGCACCCGCCCGGCCAAGGCGGTCGCCGACTCGGGGGCATCGGTGCCTTTCGGGTGATGGAGGTCCTTCAGGGGATCCTGGTGGGTCAACGCCGTCGCGCCCGTCACCCAGGCGACGTCGTCGCCCGAGATGAGGCCCTGCCACATCAGCTCCGAGGCCGCCGCATGGCGCTGCATGTGGTCCTTGGTGGTGTCGCCCTCGACCGCCACAGGCTCAGCCTCGAAACTCGGACCCTGCTTCATCTCGGTGTGGCAGGCACCGCACTCTGCAGCCACCCGGGCGATGCCCCGTCCGACCTCGGTGGCGTTCGTGCCGGCGTTGGCCCGCTTCGCGGCGTTGCGCATGGAGCCGACGTAGCCAACCCAGGTCTCGGGCAGCTCCGGCGTGGCCTCGTGCTCGGCCAGCCAGACCAGCCGCTCCCGCGCGGCGTCGAGGTCCCCCGCGATGACGGCGTCACGCGCCGTCGAGAGCGCGACGAAATGCTCCTGCATGTGGACATGGAGCACCTTGGCGGAGGGCGGCGGCGCCGCCGGCTCGGGCGCGGGCGTCGGGGCGGGGGGGTACCGCAGGCAAACAGGGCGAGCACGATGGGGAGCACGTGGGGCCTCCAAAGGGGCCCGACATATGCCGTGGGGCCCACAGGGGCTCGACGCACCCTCGCCCTCCCCATCCCCGCGAGCTCAGGACCCCTTCGACGCCAGCATGCGAATCGGGGTGACCACCACGAAGTGCCCGATGCCCGCCAGCAACACCACCCACGCCATCGTCCGGCCGTAGAGCACGTCGTGGGCGACCGCCACGAGGTCGACGGGTACCCCGGCAGCGTCCACGGGCTGCAGCAGCTGAACGGCCCCGAGGGCTGCCGCCAGACCCACCCCCACCCCGGACGCCGACAACACGAACGGCAGGCTCAGCCCCACGCCGATGGCCTCGCCCAGGCCATGCTGGAGATCGTTCGTCGGGGCGACCAGGACACCGCCGGTCGCCCACCCGCCGAGGACCAACCCCAGCAACCAGCCCGCTGCGAGCCACGGCAACACGGACGGGGCCACGAGCGCCGCGAGCACGATCCCGGCCCCCCCCACTCCGACCAGCGCAACGGCCGCGAGCCACCCCGCCACAGACGACGGGCGGCCCACGACATAGGCCGTCAGCGCACCACAGAGGGTCGCCGTGGCCAGCTGATGCAGGCCCACCCCCAGGCGAAACCCCACGCCCGTGAGCGCGTCCATGGAGGTCGACAAGGCGTCCAGAGAGCTCGCCTCCAGCACCATCGTCAGGGCCAGCGCGAGCACCGCCACCGTCGGGGCCTCGGTCGACGTGAGCCGTCCGGCCTCCGTACCCCGGGCCCAAGCCGCCCCCGCACCCAGCAGAGCCCCGGCCAAAGCCACGAACCAAGCGAAGCCCCACCCGCCCACCACGACGCCCTCCATCGTGGCGGCGAGGACCGGCGGCAGGGCATCGGGGGAGAGGCCCATGGCGGCGGCATCGAACATGGGCCCCGTGAAGGCCACATCGAGCGCCGGAGCAGTGGTGAAGAAGCTGGCACAGCTCACCCCCACGGCCCCCGCGACAGCCGCGGCCCATCGGCTCGGCAGCCACCAGCCCGCCCCGATCGCGGGCAACAACGCGGGCAGACTCGCGACGAGCAGCACCGCGACCGACGCGTCGGGGCCGGCCAGATGGGCCAGTGCGACCGCCGGCAGCCCGAGCAGGAAGGAGGCCACCGCCACCGCCAGGGCGGCACCGTAGAGACGCAACGTCGTGACGGGTGCAGCGTTCATGAGGGACCAGAGTAGCTGGCTTTGGCTTCACGGATCCGGACCCGCAGCCCGAAGCCACCGATGCGCCGCACGTCTCCCGCCTCCAGCCCCTCGACCCGCTCAGCGGCAGCGACGTAGAGCGCCGCACGGTCGTCCCGGTACGGCCCCCACGACATCGGACGCCGGGACGGATCGAGCCCCAGCTCCACGGCGGCCCAGCGCGACAGGTCGGTCTCCAGGGCCTGAAGCAGGGCCCTCACAGCGAGCCACCGCGCCCGGCCGGGCTCCCCATCCTCGAAGCGACAGAACCACGTGCTGCACACGGCGTCCCGGTGAGCCCAGATGCGGCAGCTTCCGGCGTGGAGGTGGGGGCAGGCCAGGCTCGGGTCGGAGCCGAAGCCGGTGGTGCGGTGCACATGGTCCCAGGCCGCGGCGTAGGCGGGCGGCACACCGACGGCCAGAGGGGTCACCGAGACCTTGGCGTCGATGCGGGCACGGAGGGTCTCGGCCCCTGGACCACCGTCCCGCAGCACGGCCCCCGCCAGGTAGTTGGGCAGCTTCGGCTGGTAGCCGCAGCACTTGGTGTCGAGGGTGAAGGGGACCTCGTCGGGCCGCGGCGCCTCGCATCGCGGGCAGCGGTCGCAGGTGGCCTCGGGCTCGCTCCGGAGCGGCTCCGGGAGCCAGGCGGACAGCCAGGGCTCGTACAGGGATGGGACAACAGACACGACGCTCCCAGAGCCAGAAGAAGCGCCACAGGTGCCAGGAGCATCCCACAGCGCCGGGATAGCTGCGCCCATGGCCTTCTTCCGACGTGACGGCGACCACCTCGTGCCCACCGTGTTCACCCGCGGCCCGTGGCACCCCGAGCAGCAGCACGGCGGGCCTCCGAGCGCCCTGCTCACCGGCGTCCTGCAGGCAGCGGCCCCCGAGGGCATGCACCTCACCCGCCTCACCGTCGAGTTCCTGCGTGCGGTGCCCCTCGCCCCCCTCACCGTGTCCCTCGGCCCCTGGGAGGGTGGCCGCACCTTGCGAAGAGGGGTGGCCGAGCTTCTCCACGAGGGCCGCTCCGTGCTGCGGGCCCGGGGCCAGTTCGTGCGCTCTCTTGCGGTCGGCGCGGTCCCGGCTCCTGCCGACGTGCCTGGCCCAAAGACCGTGGAGCGCTTCTTGTTCCCCTTCTTCCCCTGGGACGAGGGCTACCACCAGGCCATCGACACCCGCGTGGTCGACGGCGCCTGGCCCGACACGCCGCTCACGTGCTGGGCCCGTCCGCTCCAGGACATCGTGGAGGGCGAAGCGAGCACCCCCGAGCAGCGCGTGGTGGTCATCGCCGACGCCCAGAGCGGCCTGGGCCCCCCGACCGACCTCGACCGTTTCACCTTCGTCAACCCCGACCTCACCGTGGTCTTCGCCCGCCCACCCGAGGGGGAATGGCTCGGCTTCACCGTCGACGGCTTCGTGGGCGACACGGGCTCCGGGCTGGCCGAGGCCGCCCTGTTCGACGCCAGGGGACGGTTCGGACGAAGCATCCAGACCGTGGTGGTCGCCCCCCGCCCCACCTGAACCCAGCGCCCGACGGAGTCCTCCGGATGCCCGAAACGAACCCACTGGACCTACGAAGCTCCGACGACGTGCTCGCGGACGCCACCACCTGTGCCGCCCTGGTGGCCCTCCTCGAGCCCAGCTGGCAAGACCCCGAGAAGCTCCTGCGAAGCGAGCTCGGCAAGACGCCCCAGGTCCTCCTGGCCACCGACGACGACGGGCAGCTCGTCGCCTTCTCCACGTGGCGCACAGAGACCCTGCGGGTCGACGGCATGGCGGTCGCGGCGGTCTACATCGGCCTGAGCAGCGTCGCTCAGACCTCCAAGGGAAAGGGGCTGGGGCGGCGCGTCGTCCTCGGCAGCATGAAGCTCGGCTACGAGGAGGCCCTCGTCCTCCACCGCACCCTCGCCGACCCGCACCCCTGCTCTCCCCTGGCCTGGGGCGTCACCAGCTCGCCCGTGTCCTACCAAGGCCTCGTGCGTGCCTTCCCCGACTTCGAACCCAAGGGCACCACCGTCTCCGCCGAGGTGCGCGCCATGTTCGCGAGCCTCGCCGAGGCGGTCGGCAGCGGCACCCCCGACCCCGACCGGCCCTACCTGCTCCGCGGCGCCACGACCGCGCGCTACACGCCCGGCGAGGCTGACCGGCTGGACCAGGCGCTCCAGGCCAAGCCGACCGCCCTCTTCGACACCCTGGATTCCACCCACGGAGACCGCCTGCTGATGGTGCTCCGCCACGGTGCCCGTCCGGTCTGAACCGTTCGAGCCGCCGCTCCCCAGGAGAGAAGCCTGTGTGTGCCGGTTGCTGGCAGCGTGCCTGCCCAGATCCACTACAGAGTCAGAGTAGAGGAACGCGCCACCACGTGGCATCCGCGTGCTCGGGCACGTGCGCGGGCCCCACCACCCAGTGGGTGGTGGGCCCCGATGAGCGCGGGTCGGAGCGGTAGCGGGGTTCGTCCCACAGCGAGCGGGCCAGAACCATCGACAAAGCCAGTTTTGTCCCTCCGATTGGGCCAAGGCCAAGGATATCCCGCCCACATTGGCCCATCAGGAGCCACGACGAGGGTTTCTGCACAGGTCCACCACCGACAAACCTTACTTATCACCGCCCACCTCGTCCTTCCGAACCTCCAGTGGACCAATCCAGGGCAGATATCTTCGGCAGCGGACCAGATTCCGCCCCCAAACACCTTTCCCACGCGGATTCCACCCAGGCCGAGCCCGAGGAGGTGTTTCCTGATGGGGTCTGACCCCCAGAGCGAAGCGCGCTGCCCACCGCTCAATAGATATGCAACAAGCACACCTGGCACGCACCCGCGCCCTGACCCCTTCCGGTCTGACCCCTTCCTCTTCCTCAGTCCCTGCGGATGTCCCGGACCGCCGACTTCGGGGCCCGCCGGGGCGGCTTGGGGCCAGCGATCTTCACGGCCCGCGCCACCAAACCCCGCAAGCCCGCGTAGGGCTCGAGGAGCTCCATCATCCGGGCATCGTCGGCCTCCCGCTCCCCCACGAGGGCAAAGCCGACGATGTTGGGCAGGTGCAGGTCGCCGATCGGCACCGCATCGGCGTCGCCCAGGGGACCGCTCATCACCACCCCACTGGTCCAGGGCCCGATGCCCCGGAGCTTCTCGAGGTGGGCCCGGCCCGCGTCGGGCGCCATGCGGGCCGCACGCTGCAGGGCCCCGGCACGGGACGCAATGCGGGTGAGCAGCTCCGCCCGGTGGCGCTCCACGTTCAGGGGATGAAACGCGTAGTACGGCACCTTCGCCAGCGCCTTCGGCTCCGGCAGCAACCACAGGTCGTCCCGGGGACCCGGGGCTTGCTCGCCGAAGGCCCGCACGATGCGGTGCAGCGCCTGCTTCCCGTTGGGCCCGGTGACCTTCTGCGCGAGGGCCGTGCCCACGAGCCGCGGGAACACCTGGCCCGAGCGGCCGACCCGCAGGCCCTTCAGCTCGTGTTTGACCTCCTTGAGCACCGGGTGGTGCACCTCGACCCGCTCCAGCCCCGGCCGATCCAGCCCGAGCAGCTCAGGCACGCGGTCCAGCAGCGCCTCGGCCCCCGGCCCCCACCCCTGGGCCCGCACCAGACCATCCCGCAGGGCCATCACCACGGTGGCTGGGCCCTCCGCCTCCCGCTGGGCAAACCAGGCCACGTCGCCCTCGGTCCGGAGCCAGGGGCTGGCCCCCCACATCTCCATGATCCGCAGGGTGCGGACCACATCGAGGGGACCCGCGAAGGGAAAGGCACGCTCCATGACACCCCCGTTCAGGCCGAGAGGAAGGGCAACAGCACGTCGAGGAAGGGCTCGGGGTGCTCCCGGTGCAGGAAGTGCCCGCCGGGCACCATCAGCACGTCGACGGGGCCCGTGAAGCGGCTGCGGCTGGCCTCGAAGTCTGCGGCCCGCGCCACCCCGTCGGTCTCGCCGCCGACGATGAGGGTCGGCGACCCGATCCGAGCCCGCAGGCCCGGCGACGGCGCCAGCGCCAAGGCCCGGTAGTACCCCATGGCCGCATCGCAGCAGCCAGGCGCGGAGTAGCTGTTCTTCGCGTGCTCCAGCTCGGCGTCGGGCCAGTCGAAGCCGGGGCTCCACCGCTCGTAGAGGACCCGCATCTGGGCGAAGTCGTGGGCAGCGAAGCGGCCCGGCGCCCCCGGCAGCTTGTGGGTCAGGAAGTGCCTAGCACCCCACAGCACCCCGAGCCCCGGCTTGAGCGTCGCCGGATGGGGAATCGCGACGGTCACCAGCTTGCGGACCCGCTCCGGCCCCCCGAGCCCCGCCGCCGCGTAGGCGGCGCTCGCCCCGAAGTCGTGGCCGACCACGATGGCCGACGTCTCCCCCAGCGCCTCGATGAGGTCGAGCACGTCCTGCCCGAGCCGGTCGTTGCGGTAGTCCCCGTCGGCCGGCACCGGGGTGGGGGCGATGCCGCGGGTGAACGGCGCGACCACCCGAAAGCCCTGCTCAGCAATGCGCGGGCCGACGAGGTCCCAGGTGCGGGCGGTGTCGGGGAAGCCGTGCACGAGCACCACCAGCGGGCCCTCCCCCCAGCCCAGGCAAGCGAACGACCCCGCCGCGGTGTCGACCTCGAAGGCATCGGGGTCGGGAACGTAGGTGCGCACAGCGGACTCCAGCGTGGGTCAGGGAGTGTGGCACGAAGAGGCCGCGCGGCGGGCCAAGATGCGAAGCCAAGGCCAGCCGCCCGAGCTCGACGCACACCCGCAGCCCTCCTCGCCATCGTCCGAAGGCTCCGCCGTCTCCTTCGTCGTGCCTGCCTCTGCCGCCACGACCGTGACCAAGGCCTGGCGTCCGTCCCGCTCCACCACCTCCAGCACCAGCCCGTCGGCGCTCGACAACCCCGAGGCATCGATGGCGTCGGCCAGGACCAGCACGTGCTCGCCGGAGGACGTCGGCACCTCGAGGACGTCCAGAGCGCCGTCGACCACCGTCCATGTGCCCTCGATGTCGAGCCCCGGTCGAGCCCGCAGCGTGCCCCCGTCTTGCACCAGGTCACCCTCCACCCGCGTGATCTCCAGCAGGCCCGTCCAGGCCAGGGTGCCCCCGGGGCCCACGGTCATCCGGTCCGCCATCAACGTGCCGAACAGGTCGACATGCCCGGTGCCCTCGGCCCCCACCGTGAGGGTGTCCACCGTGAGCGAGGCGCCCTCCACGACCCACAGCTCCCCATCGGCCGGCCAGTCGCCGTCGGCCCCGCCCACCACGAGGCTCGCGGCCTCCCCACTCCCCTGCAGCCGGACCACGGGGCGCAGGCCGGCGGCCCCGATCTGCGCCGTGCCGTCGACCCAGTCCTGGGCCCAGGGGTAAGCGTAGGGACCGAACGGGTCGTCGAGGACCAGCTCTCGAACCACCTGCCGAAGGGCCTCGACCTCGGCCGCGTCCAGTCCGGGCCAGGGTGCCTCCACTTCCGCGGGGTCCCGACCGGTCAGCGCGCTGTGCATCGTCGCCGCGACCAAGAACGTGCCGTAGGGCGAGGGGTGGCTGCCGTCGTTCTTGTATAGCTGCCGGAAGCGCACCTCCGGGTCGTCCTCCCACACCCGGCGGAAGGCCTCGCCTGCGGGCACCACCGCCACCGTCCCCAGCAGGTCGGCGTAGGCCAGGTAGCCCTCCGTCAGCCGGTCTTGCATCGTCGGAAAGTCGGGGAACAGGTCCGGGTTCTGGGCGTCGCCGTCCCGCCTTCCCCAGGTGAGGAGCAGGGCCGCGTCTGCGTCCACGACGGACGCCCGCAAGCCCGCCAGGGCCTCCGCACTCCCCAGCCACGAGGGTTCGGTCTGCGGGAAGCCCGGGATCTGGCTCTGGTCTTGGAACACCACCACATCCCAGGGCGACGCGACAGCGTCCGCCCACGGGCCCGGGCGCTCCGTGGCTGCGAGGTGGTCCTGGAAGGTCCAGCCGCCGTGGGTGAGCGCCACGACGTGGCTGTCGGGCCACGCGGGCCGAGCCTCCATCGCTTCCTCGACCACCCCCCGGAGGTTGTTGGCTGCGGTGTAGGAGTTGCCGAGCAACAGGAGGTCGCGGTCGGCGGCCCAGGCGGTGACCAGGAAGAGGACGAGCATCTCGTCAGCTAATGCCACCCACCCGTCGACGCCGTCACCCCTCGGTCGTCGATGGGGTACGCCACCAATGCACACGCGCGAGGGGGACCCATGGAGCTGTGGCACGAGGTGAAGAACGACGGCGGCGGCCCCACGGTGCTGTGGCTCCACGGCGCGCTGGTGTCGAGCTGGATGTGGACCCCTCAGATCGAGGCCATGCCCGACGTCCGCTCGGTGCTCGTCGACCTGCCGGGCCACGGGAAGTCCGTGCATCGGGAGTGGGTCGACTTCGAAGACACCGCCGATGCGGTCCTCGCCGTGCTGGACCAGGTCGGCGCCACGGGGCCGGTGCACCTCGTGGGCATGTCCCTCGGCGCCATCGTGGCCCTGCACGTCATGGCCCTGGCGCCCGAGCGCATCGGTCGTGCGGTGCTCACCGGGGGGCAGGCGGAGCCCGTGCCCCGCATCCTCACCTGGGCCAACCTCGCGGTCGGCGCCCTCACCCAGCTGCCGGGCGCCGAAGGCCTGGTCGCCCGGGCGCTGCAGCTCCCCCCTGAGGCGCGGGAGGGCTTCCACGAGGCGGGGCTGGCCCTCGACCGTCGGTCCTTCTTCCGCATCAACGATCAGCTCGTGAGCGACTTCCTCCCCGAAGGGCTCGACGCTGTGCCTTGTCCGACCCTGCTGCTGGCGGGGTCCGAGGAGCCAACGCTGACAATGAGGGCCCAGCGGCTGCTCCGCGACACCCTTCCCCACGCCGAGGCCGCCATCGCGCCGGGGTGCCACCACGCATGGTCCGGGGAGAAGCCGGCCCTCTTCACGGCCACCGTGCAGGCATGGCTCGACGGCTCGGCGCTCCCTGAGGAGATGCTGCCTGTCGAAGCCTGATCGACGCTCGCAGATCACGTCCGGAGGTCAGACCAGCCACACGAGGAAGGCGAGCCCCGCGGCGATCATGCCGGCGAACATCAGCACGCGGCGGGCCATGTGGTCCTCCAGCGGCACCTCGTAGGCATCGACCAGGGAGGCGCCAACCAACGGGACGTGGCAGTCGTGGCAGCTCGTGCCCATGTCGTAGGTCATGCGGCAGCGCGGACATACCAGCTGCTCATCGGGCTCGTCGGTGTCCGCGCCGCGCTCCCGCATCCGCTCGCGGACGTCGGCCCCGCTGTCTTGGATGCGCTTGGAGATCCGGGCGGCTTCGCGGAGGTGGTGAGGGCTTCCGGTGAACAACAGGTTCTCCTTTCGTGGGCCCGAGCGGGCCATCGGGTTGCGACCGAGAGGCGGCCTCAGTCTCCCTCAGCCTACGCCGAAGGCCGGGAATTCCTGCATGTCGAGCATGACCCTCGGCGGTCTCGTCGGTCGCGAGAAGGGGATTCCGCGCTCCGGTTCCGTCGGGAGGAGCCAGGGACCTCTTCGTGCCGTGGACCCAGCCCGTTAGAGGCGGGCTCTGGAGGATGCCTTGACCGACGAAGAACTGAAGGGCCTGGAGCTCGCCTTCGCTGTGGGCCACGCCCGCGAGATCATCGATGCCGACGGCACCACCGACTACGGCGAGTTCAAGCTGTTCGGCGCCATCTTCCCCCGGCAGCTGCTGCGGGATCACGGTTTCATCGACGACCACGCCGCCTTCACCCCCGCGCTGGCCATCGCCCAGGAGAGGGCCCTCGCCGTGCTCCCCGCCTCCCTCGGCAAGGCCGAGAAGCTCGACCTGCTCACGCTGCTGTGGGGCACGGGTGTGGCCGACGACAACCTCGACAAGCGGGAAGTGGCGGTCATCCGCAAGGCCGCCGACGAGCTCGGGGTCACCTTCGAAGAGCTGCTGGCCCAGGTCGCCAACCTCGACTGACCCGTCCCTCAGCCCCACGGCGCCAGGACCACGCCGTGTCCATCGAGGCGCCGCATGTCGTCGGGCGAGAGCGCCAGGAACAGCCGTCCGAGCTCTCGGTACGTCTTGACCTGAAAGTCCTTCACGACCGTACGGTACGGGTGCCCGAGCAGCGCCCCGTCGTACAAGTTCACGCCACGGTCGAAAGCCCGCTCGTTGCGGAGCCCTCCGGCCGGACCGCCCGCGTGGGCGGCCTCGTTCCACTCCATCAACGGCAGGAACGACGACATGGCCCAGCTCAGGAGCGGCTCCAGGGCCGCATCGAGCGTGTGGTCTCCCGCGAGGACGGGCGCCCCATCGAGGTGGCGCCGAAGCCACTGCGTCGTGTGCGGGGCCCGCGCCTCGAGCCGCCGCGCGGCCTCAGGGTCCACCCTCAGGGTGCTGCCCAGGTTGCCGATCAGGGCGGCGTCCGCCAGGGTGAAGCCATCCCCGAACAGATACGCTCGACCGTCCGAGAGCGCCGCCTCGGTCGCGTCGACCAGGCCCTCCCAGATCTGTTCCAGCAGGTCGTGGGTCGGCGGGAACCCCGACCGCGACGGCGGACGCATCGCCTCCGGCAGGTCCGGAAACGACGCAGCGTCCGGCGCCACACTGAACAGGTACGGCAGCCGGCGGACCTGCCTCGGACCGAAGTGCGTCACGAAGCGTCGGGCCATCCTTCGGCCGAGACTTCCCGCCACCTCGTCCTCCAAGACCGCCATCGCCGTGGTGCTTCGACCCGACGCCACCCACCGCATGTGGTGCAGGGCGTACAGGCCGACCTCGTCGACCGCCTCTTCGATCAAGCGCGCGGCGAACCCACAAGCTCCATCCCTCGGGGTCAGGCGACGGCCCGGATGCTGGCTCTCCAGGTACAGCCCAATCTCCGTGCTGTCGCACAGGTAGCCCCCCGAGTCGGGAAACAGCCACGGCACCAGCGGGAGCTCCTCGAGGGCCGACGGGGACCGATGCAGGGACCGGCCCAGCCCCCGCGCCGCCAGCCCCATGCGGGCCTGGATCTGAGCCGCCGACCGCAGTCCACCGTCCTGAGGGGTCAGTCGAAGCTGCACCCCGAACGCAGCGCAGAGCTGCCGCGCCTTGACGCTGAACGGCGAGAGCAACGAGTACTGGAGGACGGCGTTCATTTCGGTCCAGACCACGCAGGAAGGATTGCAGACCCATATCTCCCCTTCCCGCCCACCCGGGCCCTCGAGGGATTGACACCGACCCACGGCCCCATACTGGACGGCCTGGCTCGAACGACCCGCGAAGCTCGTCCACACCTACCTGAAGTCGCACCCGGAGAACCCATGAAGTCCCGTGCCGCCGTCGCCTTTGGTCCCGGAAAGCCCCTCGAGATCGTCGAGATCGACGTCGCCCCGCCCAAGGCCGGCGAGGTGCTCGTGCGCATCACCCACACCGGGGTCTGCCACACCGACGCCTTCACGCTGTCCGGCGACGACCCCGAGGGTGTGTTCCCCGCGGTCTTGGGCCACGAAGGCGGAGGCATCGTCGTCGAGGTCGGCGAGGGCGTCACCTCCCTGGCCCCCGGCGACCACGTGATCCCGCTCTACACGGCCGAATGCCGCGAGTGCAAGTTCTGCAAGAGCGGAAAGACCAACCTCTGCCAGGCAGTACGCGCCACCCAGGGCAAGGGGCTGATGCCCGACGGCACCTCTCGTTTCTCGTACAACGGCGAGCCCATCTTCCACTACATGGGCACGTCCACCTTCTCCGAGTACACCGTGCTTCCCGAGATCTCGCTGGCCAAGGTCCGCGAGGATGCCCCCCTCGAGAAGGTCTGCCTCCTCGGCTGCGGCGTCACCACGGGCATCGGTGCCGTCCACAACACGGCGAAGGTCCAGCAAGGCGACACCGTGGCCGTCTTCGGCCTCGGCGGCATCGGCCTCGCGGTCATCCAGGGCGCAGTCCAGGCCAAGGCCGGACGCATCATCGGCGTCGACATCAACCCGTCCAAGTTCGAGCTCGCCACCCAGATGGGCGCCACCGACTGTGTGAACCCGAGGGACCATGACCAGGCCATCCAGGACGTCATCGTCGAGATGACCGACGGCGGCGTCGACTTCTCCTTCGAGTGCATCGGCAACGTCGACGTCATGCGCTCGGCCCTCGAGTGCTGCCACAAGGGCTGGGGCGAGTCCGTCATCATCGGCGTCGCCGGGGCCGGTCAGGAGATCTCCACCCGTCCCTTCCAGCTCGTCACGGGCCGGGTGTGGCGGGGCAGCGCCTTCGGGGGCGTCAAGGGCCGCACGGAGCTGCCCGGCATGGTCGACCAGGCGATGAGCGGCGAGATCCAGCTCGACCCCTTCATCACCCACAACCTGCCCCTCGAGCGCATCAACGAGGCCTTCGACCTGATGCACGAGGGCAAGTCCATCCGCACCGTCATCCACTTCTGAGGTCCCCATGAAGCGCATCTCGTCCCAGGCCTGCTTCGGCGGGCGTCAGGAGGTGTGGGAGCACGACTCGGAGGCCCTCGGGGTGCCGATGCGCTTCGCCATCTTCCTGCCCCCGGCCGCCGCCGAGGGCCCGTGCCCCATGCTCACCTTCCTGTCTGGGCTCACCTGCACCGAGCAGAACGTGACCACCAAGGGGGGCTTCCAGCAGCACTGCGCGGCCCACGGCCTCGTGCTCCTCTGCCCCGACACCTCCCCTCGGGGCGAGGCCGTGGCCGACGACGACGGCTGGGACCTCGGGCAGGGCGCCAGCTTCTACGTCGACGCGACCCAGGCCCCCTGGTCCGAGCACTACCGGATGCATGACTACGTGGTCCGCGAGCTCCCGGCCTTGGTGCGTGCCCACTTCCCCGTCACCGAGGCCGAGGCCATCACCGGCCACAGCATGGGGGGCCACGGCGCGCTCGTGCTCTCGTTGAAGCATCCCGGGCGCTACGCCAGCGTCTCCGCCTTCGCCCCCATCGTGGCGCCGACCCAGGTGCCGTGGGGCCACAAGGCCTTCGGCGCCTACCTGGGCGACGACCGCAACACGTGGAAGGCATGGGACGCCACCGAGCTCGTCGCTACGGCACCGACCCAGGGCACCATCCTCGTCGACCAAGGGGGCGCCGACGGCTTCCTCGTCGAGCAGCTCCAGCCCCAGCGCTTCGTGGCCGCCTGCGAGGCCGCCGGGCAGCCCGTGGAGCTGCGGGTCCACGATGGCTACGACCACAGCTACTACTTCATCGCCAGCTTCGCGGCGGACCACGTCGCCCACGCGGCGGCGGCGTTGAAAGCCTAGCTCGGAGGGCGGAGGCTAGGGCAACTCATTGCACCAGTACGCGAACTCCCCATCCATGGTGGTCGCGACCACCAGCCCCTCATGGCCCACGAGTTCGATGGCACGCTCGTCCCACAGCACGTCCTCCAGGGTCCCGTCGCCGAGCACGCGCGCCACCGCCACATCCACGTCGTCCGGTGGATCGTCGCGAATGAAGTGGACGTACAGGGTGCCGTCGGGCATGCGGTGGGCGGCCGTCGCCCGCTCCGGCAGGTCGTCCCTCGCGACCAGCTGACTGCCATCCCAGGTGTGCAGTCCGTCGGCAGCCACCCACAGCAGCCCGTCGCTCAGCCGACGCATCCACGTCGGCCGGTCGGGAAGCGAGGTGGTCTGGACGGTCCAGGAGCTCCCGTCCCACGACGCCAAGCCGCCGCGGTCGCCGAGCTCGAAGGCGATCCACAGTGCGTCCACAGCGTCCACCCAGACCGTCTGAATCCTGGCGTTGTCCGGCAACTGGGACACGTCGATGGGCACCCAGCCCGAGCCACTCTCGAGGTAGGCCGCGTGGGGAGGCTCGGAACCCGAGCGCGTGCCGGCCGTGAAGAACACACCACCAGACCCCACCGGAGCCGTGAGGCCTACGCCCTCGGGGATGGGCCACACCGTCACCGTGCTGCCCTCGCTGAGCAGCAACGCCGCACCGTTGGACCCCGCAAACCGCCCCCCGGAGACCGCCACCCGCTGCCCGAACCCGCCCCAGTCGAAGTCTTCTGAACCAAAGGGCGCAGGGTGCTCCTGCCAAGTGGAGCCGTCGAAGCGCATGGCTCCGACCTCGCTCCCTCCCCATACCGAGCCGTCCACGTCATCCACCGTGAGCGCGCCCGCCGGAAGGAGCCCCACCTCGTCGAGTTCGACCAGCAGACCGTTCACGTCCCCCGCGAGCGCGACCTGCCTCCGCATCGAGCCCGCCACCGCCACCACGCCGTCGTCCGTCATGGCGAGGTCGAGCAGAAGCTCCCGGGTCGCCACCGGGACCGAGCGCCACGCCACCCCGTCGTAGTGCAAGACCACTGGGCCTTGCCAGTCGTTGCCCCCGAGCCAGATGTCGTCGGCACGCCGAACCGCAGCCGCCACCCAGTAGGTGCCATCGAGGCCGAGGTCGACGTGCGCCTCGGCACCGACGTCGTCAAGAAGCTCGCCGCCGATCTGACCGGCGAGGCCATCCAGAAGCTCGTCACCGATCTCGGGGGCGCTGCAATCGAGAAGCTGGTCGCGGATCTCGGCGCCGATATCGTCAAGAAGCTCGCCGCCGACCTCAGCGGTGCAGCCATCGAGAAGTTGGTCGCTGACCTCGGCGCGCAGCTCACCGTCGACCTCGCCACAGCGATGGCACCGAGGGTCGTGCAGGACCTCAGCACGCACGTCGGGCGGGCCGCACTCACCCGCTACGTCGCCTCCATGGGCACGGCGGGCATCAAGGACATCGTCGACGCGGTGGGCGCCCGCTATCTGGGTGACCTGACCAAGGAAATCGGAGAGGCGTCGGTCTCTGCGCTTGGGGCCAAGGCCATCAAGGAAGTCGGTCCGCACCTGTCTCCTGCAGAGATCGGCGCCCTCATCACCGCCCCCGGCGTCACCGAACGATTCGCGAAGGAGCTGTTCGAGCAGGCTGGCGCTGGACCCATGCTCCGCGGGGCTGCGGGCCACTTCGGCTCGGTCGCGAATCTTGGCAAGATCATCGGCATGGCAGAGGCCAAGGCGCTTTCGGGTGCCCAGCTGAAGTCCTTTGTCGACGCCGCGGTCCTCCAAGGGTGGAAGAAGATCGATGGCATCGAGATGTTCTTCAAATACGGGGGGACCAGCGGGAGAACCTGGACGGAGCTCATCGACTGGGGTCGAAAGCTCACTCAGAACTCTGCGGGCAGTGCCACGAAGGTCCCGGGGCGCAGCATGCCCTCGCCCAGCGCTCCGTACAGCAAGAGCATGGCGGATGCGGCCGGCAACGTCGCCGACATCACGTTCACAGCAGGGGACGCCGCCCACGTCGCGTCTCGGCATACCTGGCAAGGCTTCGCGGTGACCCCGGGGAACGCCAAGGACCTCAACAACATGTGGCCCACCTCGGTCGACCCATCTCAGCTCGAGGCCATCGGGGCTCGGCTGCTGCAAGATCCAGCGGTCGCTACTGCCGTCGCAGCGACCAACCCCGGCAAACGCGCCCTCGTGTCCGTCTCGGATGGGGCCTTCACCTATGAGGTCCAGGTTACGCTTCAGAACGGGATCAACGGCCTCGTCTCGTTCTACCCAACCGCCGGCAACGGGGTCGAGTTGCTCTCGAAAGACGCCATGCGAGCCATCGTTTGGTTGTTCAAGTCCAAGTAGGTGCCCATGTTCATGCTGACCGCCCACGACACCTCCGAAGACTTCGACGACGACCCTGCGAGCCTCCTCCCCCTCGTGGATTGGCTCGAGGCGAGCGCACGAGGCTCCTCCCCTTTCCCCCTGGACCCATTCGAGGGCGTCGGCATCGAACTCTCGGACGGCGGGCGCTCCTTTCGCTCGGTCTCGTGGGGGGCGGCCGCCGACATCGCGGATGGCTGTCGCCACCTCCATGAGCGTTTGTCTGCCGGGCAGATCGGCTTGTTCCGGTCCAGCTACCTGGGCTCCCCGGTCTATCTGTGGTTCCAGCCGTCGGAGGGCACCGTTCGCTGCGGCCGCGCCCCGATGAGTCCACCCAGCACCGCCTTCCCCTACCCAGACTCCCCCTCCTCGAGCACGCCGGATCAGATCGAGGCCCTGTACGCCTGGATCTACAACCACGTCGGCGCGGGCGACCCACAGGCCATACGGCTCCCTCGCGAGACCTTGCTCGGAGAGCTCGATACGGCGCATCGAGCGGCGAGCGATGCCGTGGCCCGGCTGCACGTTCACGCGCCGAGCGACCCACCGACCGCGGTCCGTTCGACGTCCCCCCGCCCTGCCGAGCAGCGGCCGATCACCCTGCGCCTCGGCCCCCCCACCGTGCACCGAATCGAGCTGATTCGTGGTCTTCGCGCCCTCACGCTGGCCGACTACGAGCCCACCAAGGAGTGGGTGATTCAACTGGAGAAGGGAGCGACCATCGAAGTGACCCCGCACTCTCCCCAAGCCCTAGACGACTTCCGCGACCAATCCTCGGCGTGGGGCCTTCAGGTCGTGCCGTAGCCATGTTCAAGGCCACGATCTGGGCGAACCCCTCTATGTTCCCGTGGGATGTGAGCAGGACCTCCCGAAGCGACGAAATCCTGTTCAGCCACTACGAACCTCGGAACCCGAAGATCCTCGCCGTGGACGCGCCCGACGAACTCTGGCTCGTTCGTGACGTGATCAGCGGGTTGTCATGGAGCAGCCTGAGCGTCTTGGCGTCGTGCGTGGCCCAACAGGTCGGCTTCGGCACCCCGATGGTCTCGTTCGCCTACGACGACGAGCCGATGGACGCCCATCGACGACCTCGTGGACCGACGCGGCACATCGAGCGGCGAGCGATGTCGCCAGAGAGGCACCTTGGACGAGTACGTCGTTGAAGTCGATGACACCCTCGAGACCATCGTGGCCTGGGTTCGCGCCTACCAACAAGGTCGCACCGAACCACCGTGGCTCGACCTCGGGGACCGCATCTTGTGGTTTCCGGATGACGACACCCGGCAGGCCTTCCTAGCGAAGCCGGAGGACGAGCGGCTCCGACGTCAAACGTGGCTTCCCTGTCTGGGATGGTGGAGCGGCACCCTGGCGCTGATCGCCGGGCGGGAAGAGGCCCTCGACGCCGCCCAACACGACCTGCTCACCACAATGGCCCGGGAGCGCTCGGTGCACCTGCTGGCCAATGGCGTTCATGCGACGCCCATCGACGACCTCGTGGACCCCGAGCGGTACGAATAGATGATGCGCGCCGAGGGAGCGTCCCTTCGAGCGCTTGCTCATCGACCCTGGCCCCCACGGGATGGGCCAAAGGGAACGTTCCACGGCCCATGCTAGGGTTCGTGCAGCACCAGGAGGGTTTGATGGGGATTCGAGGGGCCTTTGGGTGGGCGGTCGCTTCCACACTCGGCCTGGGCACCACAGCATCCGCCTTCGCCTCGCCACCAGTCGTGGAGCTGTTCGGAGAGTGCCCTGGCACCTCGATCCTCAGCATCAGCGGCGCCACGCCCTTCGGGCACGTACGGGTCGCCGAGGCGGGGTCTTCTGGGCAGCAGCAGGTGCTCGGGTCCACCTGCCCGGGCGTCATGGTCGACCTGGACCTCGGCTCGGTGACCCGAACGACACGCGTCGTCGCGAACGTCCAGGGCATGGCCTCCGTCGTTCTACATGCAACGGACCCCGCGCAGTGCAGCATGGGCTACCTCGCGCTCGACCTCGACAGCTGCGAGGCTTCGTCGTTCACCACCTGTTCGGACGCCGACGGGGACAGCATCTGCAACGGGCTGGACCGCTGCGAAGGCTTCGACGACGCGTTCGACACCGATGGCGATGGCACACCGGATGGCTGCGATCCCTGCCCCAGCGACAGCGTGGACGACAGCGACGGCGACGGCGTGTGCGAGAGCGACGACCTCTGCCCGGGCGAAGACGACCGCCTCGACACCGATGGAGACACCGTGCCGGACTGCCTCGAGCCTTGAGCCACGAGGCGGTGCTCGCCACCCGGCGTCCGGACTTCGATCAGGACTCGGTCTCCGTGGACTCCAGCCGGGCCCTCAGCCCATCGAGCTGCTGACAGAGGCGGTCCCTCTCGGAGGCGTCGAGGCCCTCCACGACATGCCCCTCCAGCTGGCCCAGGACGTCGAGACCGGGGAGCAGCGATGCGCTGGGGGCCAGCAAGACCCGTCGGGCGCGGGGGTCGTCCGGATCGGGGCCCCGAACCACCAGGCCGTCCTCCTCGAGTCGCTTCACCGCGATCGACACCGTGGGCGGACGAACCCCCACTCGGGCTCGATGGTGCATCGTCGATCCTCCCTGATGCCGTGGTAAAGGGGACGCGGAGGCGTCCGATGAAGCCAGATCGCCGTTCGGTACTCAAGGGGCTGGTGAGCGGCGTCGCCGTGGCGGGCATCGCCTGTGGCGACGAGGCGGGCGGCAAGCCTCAGCCCGGGTCGACCTCCGACACCGGCGAGGGGCTCGGAACCGACACCGGCCACACCGGCATCGACGACACCGGCGATGGCCTTCCCTCCGGCTACGTCGAGGGTCCGTGGCTCCCCGAGGGCAGCGAAGACCCCGGCGCGTTTCCCCACGGCATCCAGGTCGGCGACGTCACCGACGGGTCGGCCATCTTGAGCGTACGGGCCGCCGCAGCCATCGTGTTCATCGAGGTCGTGGCCATCGACGACGACGGCTGGTGGCCGGTGCACGAGGGAGAACACCTCCTCGCCGACCGGGCAGCCCAGGTCGAAGTCACGGGCCTCCAGCCCGACACCACCTACGGCTGGGTCGCGCGCATCGATGCGGCCTCTCGGTCCGTGCAAGGCACCTTCCGAACGCCACCACCTCCGGGCGTGTCGCGGGTCCTCCGCTTCGGCGCCGTCTCCTGCTTGGGAGGGAACGAGCCCTGGCCGTGTCTGTCCCGCGCCGCCGAAGAGGACCTCGACGTGTTCCTCTTCCTCGGCGACACCATCTACGCCGACTGGGGCTACATCGAGCCGGTGCAAGACAAGTGGGACGCAGCGCTGGCCCAGCAGGGGATGCGCGACCTCACCGCGAGCACCTCCATCATCGCCACCTGGGATGACCACGAGGTCGCCAACAACTTCACCCCGCAGAACACGAGCGCGTCTGAGATCAACGCCGGTCGGGCCGCCTTTCGGGAGGCCTTGCCCCAGCGGGCGGGTCCGGAGGGGCAGATCTGGCGGAGGCTCCTCTGGGGAGAGCTCGTCGAGTTCTTCGTGCTCGACTGCCGAGGGGAGCGAACCGCGACCGACTACGTCTCCCGCGCCCAGCTCGACTGGCTCAAGCAGGCCCTCACCGACAGCGTGGCCCGCTTCAAGATCGTGCTCAACAGCGTGCCGATCACCGACCTCTCCTTCGTCCCCATCGCAGGGAACATCGACGCCTACGACCGCTGGCAGGGGTTCCCGGTGCAGCGGGAGGAGCTCGTGTCGCACTGCGCACAGATCCCGGGCGTCCTGTTTGTCTCTGGAGACTTCCACGTGGGCGCTGCGGCCTACATCGAGCCGCCGACCAACCCCGGCGGAGATCTCAAGGAAATCCTCGTGGGCCCCGGGGGAAGCCCCATCAACAGCGCCTACGCCCTCATCCCCGAGGGGGGCCGCTTGCCCACCATCATCACCAAGTTCAACTACACGTTGTTCGAGTGCGACCCGGCGACGGGGAAGATCACCGTGAGCTGGATCGGAAACGCCGGAGAGGTGCTGTCGCGCCTCGTCATGGAGGCCTAGCCGCTGGGGAGGGAGGCACAGGCCGGTCGGAGATCCGTGGAGCGCGCCGGGCGGGGTCTTCTCCCGTGAGTGGCGTCGCCCTCCCACCACGGCCCGACCGACCCGAAGCGGACCACGGGCTCGGACGGCGACGGCCTCGAAGCTGGCGTGGGCAGTCGCGACGCTCGGGGGGTTTTCTCCCGTGAATGGCGTCGCCCTCCCGCCACGGCCCGACCCGAAGCGGACCACGGGCTCGGACAGCGACGGCCCGAGGCTGGCGTGGGCAGCCGCGACGCTCGGGGGTTTTCTCCCGTGAATGGCGTCGCCTCGGAGGTTTTCTCGCTTGGATGGCAACGCCGGAGCCTGGATGCCGACATGAACGCGGGAGGCCAACGGAAGAAGCACCTTTATGGCGAGCACTGTTCACCCGACCGCCGTCCAGCGTTGCCACCCTGGCGAGAAAACCCCCGGCGCATCGCCAATTCGGGCAGAAAACCCCGCCTAACGACCCCCCAGCGCCGGAGAGCCCCCAGCGCATCGCCAATTCGGGCAGAAAACCCCGCCTAACGACCCCCCAGCGCCCGAGAGCCCCCAGCGCATCGCCAATTCGGGC
>Ga0316204_10002051_pt1 | contig 48448 bp, 41 predicted proteins | sample 6monrhotite_MG_2_FD_205661 | JGI IMG/M metagenome (GOLD analysis project Ga0316204, IMG submission 205661) | Microbial mat bacterial communities from mineral coupon in-situ incubated in ocean water Damariscotta River, Maine, United States -... | ecosystem: Environmental > Aquatic > Marine >... | reverse complement strand
AAAAAAAAATGTCCAAGAGGCTGGAGGCCGTCACCTTCGGCGAGGTCGAGGACGCTGAAAATCACTTTTGCATCGCGAGACCAAAGTTGTAGTATACCACCCCTAGATCACAGTCCTGGAAGGATTTTTGGTTCCGACCTTCCATTGGCGCATAAGAGAGAGAACAAGATTCTCAAGAAAAAAAAAGTTTCGCTCTCTGGCTCACCACCTGTGACATTGATAATCAGTTTGAATCTCAGAATGTGTTCGTGGGTGCCCAAGGAACACATTTGGAGAGTTTGGCGTACTGTAGTCGGTCGAGGTTGAGTGATAAGGCGAAAAAAACAAACGAGATGCATGTTGTACGAGGGTTTGTTGAAAACTTTTGAGGGGTATCCCCTTTTTTGGGATTTTTCCAAATGCGCAAAAAAAACACGTTTGGCGCCAACCGATCTACCAAAAAGTGTAGATCGATCTACATTTTTGGTAGATCGAATGGAATTTTTTTGAGGCTGGAGACCGTCACCTTCGGCGAGGTCGAGGACGCTGAAAATCACTTTTGCATCGCGAGACCAAAGTTGTAGTATGCCATCCCAGGAACACATTCCTAGCAGGATTTTTGAGTTGGAACTTCCATTGGCGCATAAGAGAGAGAACAAAATTTTTTCGGGAAGTTAAATTTCGCTCTCTAGCTCACCACCTGTGACATCGATCACAAAACTAAGGATCAGAATGTGTTCGCGGATGGGCAAGGAACACATTTGGGGAGTTTGGTGTACTGCAATCGGTCGAGGTTGAGTGATAAGGCGAAAAAAACAAACGAGATGCATGTTGTACGAGGGTTTGTTGAAAACTTTTGAGGGGTATCCCCTTTTTTGGGATTTTTCCAAATGCGCAAAAAAAACACGTTTGGCGCCAACCGATCTACCAAAAAGTGTAGATCGATCTACACTTTTTGGTAGATCGGTTACCTGGGAAGTTTTGCGAAAAGTGTTGGGACCAAGGCGGTAAAAATGGAAAGCCCAATCCTTGTTTTTGGGGAGGAGGAGCAGACTCTTCATAAAATACGCAACAACCAAAAAGGGGGGCGTTGATACAGCTGTGCGTTAAACAACCAGAGAGGCGGGAGGGATTTGTATTTACATGCTTGTGGTAAATCAGAAAAACTATGGACTTCGACATGGAATCAGACTCTAGCCTACGGAAGAGGAGAAAGATCAAGCTTGGCTTGCTTGTGTCTATCGCATTTGTTATTGTGGTTGCAACTATTGCAGTTTCGGTAGTTTACGCCAATGCATGGGCACTGTTGACTGTGTTGTGTGTAATCGTAGGGCCCATCTTTGTGGCGATGTGTTACCAAGACCACGAGGAGACATTTGCTTCGGACGATAACTTATTGGCAGAGATAATTAAGGGAATTGGCTACGTATTGCTTGTGACCGCCATGACCATGGCGTTCGGCACACCGCTGATTCTGCTGCACCAAGACAAGATAGGACCAGACATGTTCTTTTGGACGGGTTGGATTGCTTTTGCGGGCGGGATCTGCGACGTTTTGATTGTTTATACGCTATTTGCGGGCTTTTAGAGTGTTTGTTGGACAGGCCCGGTGGAAGGATCTGACCGAAAAAAAAAAAATGATTGCTAGGATGGAAATAAAAAAAAAAACTAAAAATTTCTGTTGTCATCGGGGTGTTGCGCAGCAGACTAGAAGAATGGAATATCAAGCTTTTGTGTTTAAGGACAGCTACGGACGGGAGGCCAAGGCTATACAAGAGGAAGTTACATTCAAGTATGCCGACGAAACAATATTGATGCAGTCAGTGTCCATCGATGGACAGCGGTTTTTCCAGCTCCATTGTTTGTTGGAGTTCCTGGACGTGGATTATGCCACACGCAAGAAAGCGACTTACAGACAGTACCGCGGAAGGCGGAAGCTTGTGTGGCTTGACGAGAGCCCAACAGGGACAAAGGGATATTACATTTGCCAATCTTACATTTTGAAGTACGCCGAGCTCCTGAACAGTGTTGGACAAATTACAAAGGCTCGACTGGATGCACTGGCAGTCTGTGTTGGTGGGCTAGGAGGTACGGGGACCTCGCAGCGGAAGAAAGATAAATCAGGACGGACCGCAAAAGACCGAGGGAAGAAGCGCCGGAGGGAGCGGAATGCAGAGAAGCCAGACGACGAGAGCGAGAGCGAGGAGGACGAAGAGAGTGTGGAGGAATTGGATGAGTTTGTTCCGTGTGTGGCGGCTGATTCCGACGAGGAGGATGAGGAGGAGGAAGAGGAAGAAAACAATTTTATGCAATGGTGCGACGAAGCGCCCGCTTCGTTTGAATCTCTGTTCTTGGACACGGACCGACAGTCGCACCGCTCGCGCAAAAAGCGAAAACGCGTGCTACATGCATCCCACATAGCCGTGATGAGTGGCGCAGAAATGTTGCGCATGCTCCCACCCGAGGACACCAAACAGAGGGCGGCGATCTTGGCTGAAATGTTCAACCATTTTGAGGTGATCAAGCAGATGGCACGTAACGAGGCCGGCTCGCGTATGAGCAATTTCCCCCCTGTGGGTACACAAGTCCGAGTCTCTCAGCGAATTGCTGCACTGGGGCATGACTACAGCGACGTATCTGATGACCAGCGACAGCGCATCGGAGAGCTGGCGGCCAAGCTGTACAAAGAACACTACGAACACCCGCCGCGGATGGTCCCGGTTTGGGTCGGGGAAGAGCGAAAAATGCAGAACTTCTACACCGAGGCCACGCAAGAGTTTATCGACGAAGCCATCGAGCAAATCATGGCCGAGGACGCGGAAGACTCGAGCGACTCTGAGGGCTCGCAGGAGAACACACCCGCTGCGACTTCTCCTCGTCGTCAAAAAGGACACAAGCGGACGTACTCGCGAAAAAAGCGCCGCGGTTCCCGCGCCAGTGGGTGGAGGAGAGTGTAAAGAAAAGAAAAAAAAAAAAAGAATAAAGAAGATATCAATTCTCAGAACGCTTTTATTATGCTCACTTCCGGGCAAGCAAACTCAACACACGCGTACACGTGCTCGGCTTCTAGGGAGCGCGGGGAGTGAGACAGTATCATGGGCTGGTCGTGAACCTTGCATACAGGCGGAAAGGTGTCTGAGTGTATAGGTACATGGTATCGGGGTACACGTTTCTTGCGGCGCCGCAAGGATGGTGCATTTCCCATTTATGTGTTTGTATGGCCTGCCATGATCTGCTAAGAGAGTTACTGGCTTGTTTTGAGACAATTGCGGCTGTGACGTGACGCAGCGCGTGCCAGTACAATAGCGATGGCCATGGTAGCTCTTCCCGTGGTACCCGAGAAACAACAACGACCACAACAACCTACTATAATGACAGCAGCAGCGAAGACGATGACGCGGGAAGCAGTTCAAACTGGTTTTCTTCTTCCACATACACCAGCACAGGTTATGGAGGCAGCTCGAGCAGCCGAGACAGCGACAGCAGTAGCTGGAGTAACGGAGGTAGCAGCTGGAGTAGTAGTAGTGATTGGGGTGGAAGCAACGGTGGCAGCAGCACAAGTACAGGATACGGCGGGAGTAAAAGTCGATGAATTTTGGAAACATAAAATCATAAAATTTATCATGAAGCTAAGGGTAAACGCGTGTGAATGCAGTCCTGTATGGGTACCTGAATTTGAGTTCATCTCGGCTGACTGTTCATTTTGCAAAAAAGAATTGCAGCAACAGTCCATTGAGAAATTTCTCGTGTACCGTTGCAGTTACAAACCAGAGCGCATGCACGCGTTGCAGTTTATATTTCACGCAGACACGGGGTGTTTCACCGACTTTTTGGAGACTTCTACAGCTCATGGCCGCGATGCGCGTTTTGAACTTATTGACGCAATCCCAGCCCACGAAGAGTTCATGAAAAGACACGAGCGACTGGGCGGACGATGTCATTCATGCAAGTGCTTCGAAGAGAAGGAGGCCAAATTCAAACAGTGTGGGACCTGTAAAACTGTCAAGTATTGTAGCACTGTGTGTCAACGGAAAGACTGGGACGACCACAAGAAGGAATGCAAGTTTGTCGGGCAAACCCGAGGCAAACAAAAGAAAAGACATTGCGCGTGTTTCTCGGAAGGCGACCAGTGGTTTTACGAAAGAATGGACCCCGGGATTTGCTCAAATATTAAGTGCAGTACTAAGATACCATACAACCAACCGGTTGTTCCCGGCTACCTTATCAAACAATGCGATCTCGGGACCGGGAAGGAAAAGCACGTGATTATGACTACGTACTGTTCAAGGGCGTGCCAAGATGCCGCAACAAGCAGAGCGTGTTAGACCGCGACAGGTTTGGGTTGACATAATAAAAAGCCGCTGTATACTGAAAGTTTTTTTTTTTTATTCTTACAATACCTCTTCAAATCGCTCGTCGCAGGTGAGGTCTTCGACCACAATGTGGCGCGGCTTAGGCTTTTGTTGCCCAATTTCTTGTTTGTGCTCCTCGAGGGATTTGCGCTTTCTTTTTTTCTGCGGTGTATTCTTGTCTTGCGGCCCGTTGTGGCTGCTATCAGCACTTTTTAGAAGGCACTTCAGTGCCCGGCTTGCGGTGGCTGTGAGGCCAGCAGATGCGGCTAGTATTAACACGGCGTTGTTACTGGTGGTGAGGTCTACCAATGGGTGGTAAGTTAACTCCCATATGATGGCATAGTAACGGTGCTTGACCGCCCACTCCAGAACTCCCAATGTACTCAAGCTGTTATCGACTTGCCCAGACTGTATCAACAGAAGAGCGCTTTTTGGTTTCTTTGTCTCCATGGCTCTCAGCAACAATGTACAGCCTTGAAATACTGAAAAACTTGCGCAGTGAGAATAGAGACAATCTATCACACTGGCGTGGTCGCCTCGGAGCGCTAGATAAACACAAGATGCGGCATGCCTTTCATCTGGCAGTTCGTATTGGAGCAGATATCCGACCGTAGGATGCGAGCCGTAGTAACAAAACCACTCAAGCGAACTGCGAATCACAGTTTCGCCTTCGATAAGGGAGTTAGTGTGGTAAGACCCAGCCCGGAAGCCTAGGAATTGCAGAAGCGCTCGAGCGCACTGAACTTTTCCTTGCGTTAACGCTAAACCGTACAGCTCGAACAAGGCCTCGCGCGGGTTGTTGTATTGATCCACGAAAAACTTTTCCTTCAACCCAACGTGTTGTAATATTTGCCGAAGCTGCTGAGCCGAATCGCGTTCCAGCGTTGCCATCATTGCGGCCCGCAATGTCTTTAGCGACATGGTTTCCCAGTGAGTTTTCAAGAGCAATTTTATGTGACTACCAGTTGCGCACGCGGCCGCAAGAACATCATCGCTGCTCTGGAGCCGAGAGTGTGTTACGAGCCATTCAATGCATTTTTGTGAATGACCGCCAACGGAGAGCGCTTCTTTGAGACACGGAGTAAAGTCAGCCGACGCAGGAGGAAAGTGCAAGTCAAACGCTCTTAGTGCATGCTCCAGCGCTTCGCCGTGTTGCCCACGGAGAAGCTCGCATACACCCTCCATGAAGCAGTTCAAAAGCAATTTGGGGGCGTGGCGAATGACACAGGTGACCGTGTTAAGCAATGCGTCTCTGCACGCGGAGAGAAACGCAGCATCAATTGCTGTACTAAGTTTCACCTCAAACTCCGTCAAGAGTATTGTTACAACACCAACGTGATTGTTGGCCATTGCCCAACACAGCGCCGAGTAGTTATCTGCGGCCACGTCGAGGTCGCTCTTTGCGTGTTGTATAAGCAACCTTAGACATGTGACATCACCACGAACACAGACTTCTTGTAGAGCAGCGTTGTTATTGGCGCCGGCGTCCACAGCACCGGTTTTCAGTATCATGTTGACAATTTCGGCGTGGCCTCCCCTAACAGCGTTTAGTAGGGCGGCAGCCAGTGCCTCTGAGGACTTGTTGTCGTATTTGTGGTTTCCGATGGTACCTCGCAGGCGCTTTGTGCCGGGCCTTGCTTCGGGGTCACCCCAGGCGTCCACTTCTTCTGGTGGGAAAAATACTTTGGGATTGGGGTCTGCGGCCACATCGCTGTAGAAGGATGCCAGTAAGTTAGCTTTCTTTGATAGCAAGTCCTTGTATTGCTTCATTTGGGAGGACCCTTGAGTAATGAAAAAGAATATATAGAAAGCATTTTGTGATAACATTTGTCGGGTGCAAGATTTTATTATTCGATCCACCAACTGATCTCCCGAGTGATCTGCAGTTAGCGTCAAATTAAAAGTCATAGTCTGTCTGAGTTAGCTTTGGTATCATGCTCAAGTAACCAGCCTCCTTTAGGTCGGTGAAGAGCAGTGTCTTCGCCTTGATAGTATTGTCCCCGCCAAGATGGTACTCCTTTGCCCTGGCCTTTTTCTCAATCTTTCTGCGAGTTTCGTCGTTAGTATACGCCATAAGATCCTTCCAGAACTCTTCCCAGCACTCTTGCTGTCTCGGAGACCAACTGGCCTTGTGATCGGGTGTGCTTGCAATTCTCTCGAAAAACTCAGACAAGCTCTCGCCCTCATTGCGTTGCCATCCGTCGAGCTCCATTTTTTTTTTTTTTTTTTTTTTTTTGCTGGTGAAAAAAGGAAAGAAAGACAAAGACACTGCCGTTGTGAACGTGTAACCTCCCCCTCAGTTTAGTTTTATTTAACAAGTTGCCGTCTCCAGTGCCTTGGCGCTGCTGTATCGTCGTTGATGCCCCGTCGTGCCGTCAAACGCGTGATCATCCCGTAGATCGCTCCCTGGATCATTTCCCTCGGGAATGGGCGCAATAACGTCTACAAACATGCCAACGCGCGCGAGCACTCCCAAAAGGTGCCCTTGGTCCTTCACAGCGTTGCTGCTAGTGATGACCTCCACCAGCCCCCGCAAAAATTGCAACTCTCGCCTTGATTTGTTGGAAGATGAACGTTTCTCCGCCGCGGTGATGTACCACAGTAGTGTGTCTATCTGTCTCTGTGACTTCTCGGTGCTCGTCATTTTTGCTCTGCTTTTTTGGTACCACCCCCTTGCAACTTTGAAAAAGTTAGCGCTCGCCCACAAATCGCCGACTATATCCTTAAAGGTGCAATTGGCTGTTAGTCTTGCTAAAGGGTAGCCCATAAAAGAGAGAGGAGCACTGCTTACTTATTTTGTGGGACATGAAGGGGTTATTTTTGATCTTGTGTGTGCTTGTTGCTGCTCCGTGCGCGTTGAGTAGTTGGAACGCTTACGACGTTGTGGACGAGATGACAGTTTTGGTGAACAGCACCGGACCGGAGGGTTTGGAGTGGATGTATCGCAACGAAATCCCCGTGGAGCACACAGAGGCAGAGCGCAAGGTGTGGAAGATTATCGCGGGTGTTCACACCATTGCCAAGCTGGCACGGTCTGGTGTCCGGTATGAAGTGGTCCGCAAAAAGATGGGGCGGACTGTGCCTAGTTTGGCGTCGTCCAGGAATCCGCGTGGCGCATACCACACCTACAGCGAGTTGCAAACCTTTTGTGACAGTGTTGTGAAGCGCTTTCCTGGTTTGGCAAAGAAGTTTAGTATCGGGAAAAGTAACATGGGAATGGATTTGGTGGGAATTAGAATCACAAACTTTGCGGACCAGAGACCTCGCCCAAAGTTCAAGTACATTGGTAACATGCACGGAGACGAAACTGTTGGGAGAGAAGTGTTGATCAGACTGATTGATGACATACTTACCCGCTACTCGGGCGACGCCCGGGTCAAAAGGTTGGTTGATTCTGTCGACATTTACATCTTGCCCAGCATGAACCCTGACGGTTTTGCGTTGACCCGACGCACCAACTCACGGGGCACCGACCTTAACCGCAACTTCCCGGATCGCTTCGGCCGTCAAGTAGGCTATCCTAATAGGGAGACGCGCGCAGTAATGGAATGGAGCAAAGGCACTGGGTTTACCTTGAGCGCCAACCTCCACGGGGGAGACTTGGTAGCAAACTACCCGTTTGACGGCAACAAACAATACAGGAGCGGGCAATATGAGGGATCTCCTGACGACTTCACGTTCAAGTACCTGGCCAAGGCCTACAGTTTAGCCCATCCCCACATGAGGAACAACAGGCGGTTCGCCAACGGGATCACCAATGGGGCTGATTGGTATGTCCTCTACGGGGGGATGCAAGATTGGAATTACCTGAACACGGAGGACATGGAAATCACCTTGGAGATTTCTCGCGTCAAGAACCCCGCCGACTCTCTCTTGCAGCAGTTCTGGCAGGATAACAAAGAGTCCTTGTATTCTTACATGGAAAAAATCAATGTTGGAGTGAGAGGGAAAATCATTTGCAAGGAAACTGGCGACCCCGTCAAGGCGGCCATTGTTCGAGCCGAAAGAAAGACCGCAGACGGCATTGTGGTCCACATGCATCATGACATTCACAGCGGTGCCGATGGGTGGTACTATCGAGTGCTGGCTCCGGGGACCTGGAGTATTGAGTTTTCTTCTCCCGGGTTTTTGACTCAGCGCATCGAAAGCGTTGTGGTGACTGAAGCAGCCCCCGTTACACACCACATTGCGCTTAAGCGGGCGTAATTGCCTTAGACCAACTCGCCGTGCCATCAATAAAACCCTCATCGAAGGTGTATTTTTTTTTTTCTCAAAAGTTCGAAGGAAAAGTTTTGGCCGAAACTTTTGGTCGCAAAACTTTTCCACTTTTGGTCAAAACTTAGCTTAAGGAGACATTTCGAGCAGATACATATGTGCTGGCACGGAATGAATTTTACTTGCGGTGGGCCATCCATACAGATAACACAATGCTTGCTTGCTTCAAAGCGCTTCGTTTCAACCACGCAGTTGTCTTTGTTCTCCATCTTCGCTACCCCACGTCACCCCAGAAAATTTAAGCCGTAGTGAGAACAAGCGACGGTGTAGATCATGCCGTAGACCGCGCAACGTATCCGGTTAAATACAATATTTTAATGAAGATCCTTCAACAACTTGCTTGTCAGAGATGAGCCCAAAGCCAGAGACTACCCCAAAGGCAGATCATCCCTGTGACAATACCGATACCTGATTCTTTGAAACCACAGCACAAACAGGTATCAACATGCACACTCGTGCACCTACACTTGATATGCTTGACTCTACCACAAAACCGACACTCAACTTCGCCCATTTCTTAAAATGACTAATTTTATATTTTTATCTTTCTGGAAGGCCTGTGAAGCGATGAACGACTTTGAAAAGATGTTCCGCGAGGTGTGTCCCAGCGCAAGCACGGTTCTTCTGAAGATCCCCGCCATTGCTCTTATAAACAGTCTGGTTATCTGCGTGTTCAGCTTTCTGTGCTTGCCGTTTTCCAAAGGGCCCTTGGGCGCTGAAGACGGACTAGTGGCGCTAATTCAGCGCCCGTTTGTGTTGGTGCTTGTAACAGAGACCTTTCGGCGTGCCAACTTAGGATGGGCACCTTCCTTTTCGCCCGCGGTCTCAGGAGTCAAGGTTCTTACTGGCTGTCTCGGGCTGATCCCGGCGATTCTCGAGGCCGTGTTTACAGTTTCAGTTTTCTATCTTGTATGTGTGTTTGTCCCTGAGGTCCCGGCATCCTTTGGAAGCGCGCGGTCGTTGACGACGGCTGCGTGCAGCTGCTTTGGCCTTTCTATTACTGCCTACGCCTACGCTGCATGCAAGTTTGCGGAGACCCCACCGCAGCATAATATTATTAAAGTGGGCCCCGCGAGAATTTGATCCGTTAAAATGCTGCATGATCACAGGGCCAGTTGGAGTGAGTATGAAAAGGTGATGGGTGATTGGTACATTAAAGAAGGAAACCAGCTCGCTGAGGCGTTTGAGGAGAAGCCTGATGTGATTATTATTGGCCGCGACGAAATGTGGTGGTATACTGCAACAAGAAGAGTGTCTGCCTGGGTGTCTCGTGCAATTGGCGACGACAAAGTGGAGATAGTGTATGTGCTAACGCCAAACTTGCGAAAAGCCCACTTGATTAAGAATCACGTCAAGGATGCGATTCTTCCGCTTTTCCGCTATGCTGAATGGAAGGTAGACAAGGAAAATAAGGAATTGCTGTTACTTTCCAACGGCACAAAGATACACTTTCTCCCGCTCAGTGCGGTCTGCTCCGGTAAAGTGGGCACGTTTGATTGGGGCATAGTTGTATGCGGGAGTGGCGAGAACCACCTGCCGGAGCTAGAAAAAGCTACAAAGCAGCTGGTCACCTTGCAAGGCGTCGCTAAGGTTCGTGAAAATCGAGAGAGCAAAGTCGTTTTTTATGGTATGAAACAAAGCGACGAAGCGAAAGAGCAGCGCAGGAAGACGGACGAGGAATACCCCGACCTACGAAAACTTGACTGGGACATCACCGGGGAGAACTGAGATGGTCACAGCTCCACTGCAGTCTTCTTACACTAACATGAAATTCAATAAATTTCTGGAGCGATCTACCGTGGGATCTAAAAATTTAAAATGACGCCGCAATGAAAAAGGGCAGGTCGGAAGATCTCATAGTCACGGGCAAAGATAAAGTCTCTAGTCTACAGGGATTATGCCTTATGTCTCTGCTGGAAACGATGTCGCCGAAAGATCTGAACAAAATGAACGGACTGATAAACCAAGTGCGGAAAAAAGAAAAAGGGGGGTGATCGAGCAAAAGTTCAACGAAATGTGCCCTTCGTGGCTTTCTCTGTCCGATTTAGTGGTCAAAACGCACGGCGGAACAGGGAGGCTTTATTATATTGAGTGGCAAGAAGGCAAAGGACCATCATGGAATACCAAAAACAAGATTTACTGGGAAAGGAAGTGTAAGAAGTTGGAATGGGGTCCAAAAGTGACAAGAAGCTCATACTGACCCCCATCTCGTGCTGTGCTTATGAAATTTGGTAACTTTGATGAGGACACGATGTATCATGCGATTGGGCGCGCCAAACGTTCCCTTAAGGATCTATTGTCGGATAAACAACTAAAGGAACTTTATCAGTTTTGTCGTGAAAATAAAGGCATTCTTTAAATTGTTGTCAAAGAAAAAACTGTGAAGTTGCTTAAATCTTGTTTATTTCGGGCCCAACTTAAGTTTCTTGTGGTGGCGCTCTACGATTGCATTTTGCGCTGCGTTGCGTTCTGGCATCCACGCGGGCCTGCGTGTGCGCGGTTCCCACAAAAACTGCCACATGTCTTTGTTCTTACACGTCTTCAAATATTCGCGGAACTCTCCCGCTCGTTGTGTGTGCGTGCACACGTTGGGAAGTCCTTTGGCGGCCTTAGGAAGGGGGCAGAGGGGCGTCTCGCTCATTGTGGCGAACTCAAACTCGGAGGGCACCTCGAGCTCTTGGATTTTGTCCCACGACTTGTGAGTTAGCGACTCTTTTTTCCTCTTTCGCCGAGCAATCTTTTCTGGGTAGCGCTTAGGGTACTCACGCTCGGCGAGAGCGCACGCAAAGCAATACAGCCAGTCCCAGGCCCACTTACTGTGTGCTATCCACACCGTGAACGGGTGGTTGCCATAGCCAGGCAATTTCCCTCTTGTTTCCTCTGGCTGGTGGTGCCAGACCGCGCCTGTCATCATTTGCAGGCTTTCTGTGATCAGCTTGTTGACATAACCGTTAGGGACCTCCTCTGCTGCAACGGAAGGGTCGGTGTTGATGAAAGGGATGAGCATCGTAGCGAGATATAAATAATTAACACTGCGGAAGTCTGTGGCTCATGATTCAATTTTCAAGATCGCGGATTAGATCGCTCCGTAAATTTATTGAATTTCATGTAAGCGCGATGAGGATGAGGCCAGTGGCGTTACTTGTTCTTCTGTTCCTCTTCATTCTCTTGGGCTACAACGCTAGGAGCACCAACACGACGGAAATACACGGCGCGCCCAACTTGAGTTTCTTGCGGGGGCGAGGAAACCTGGAAGGGCCACCAGCGCTACTTATCCTTCTGATCCTCTTCATTCTCTTGGACGACAGCCGCAGAACTTCCAACAAGACGACGGTAGATTGCCGGTATAATCCGGAACGCCAAAAAATAACATGCCACGCTAACTGCGACAAGCCCTGCCACCGCCAGGAAAATCGCACCGACCGTCGCCAACAAAATAAACACATCCACTAGCTCGATGTACGCCTTCATTTATCAAACAAATTTACAATTTTTTAGCAGGGTGAATGGAGTCGACCCCATTGGAGATGTTTTTTGTTGTCATGGGATGTGTGCTGCTGGAAATTCGACGAAGGCTATGAAGTGTGTGAGGAGCGCGAGCCCGAACGGAGTGCCACAGAGGATACGGAAGATGAAGAATTTATTCCGTAAATCACGCCGGAGATCTGCTGGTAGATCGAGTATTTTTCGGGTCTTGTTTAGTGTTGTCTGTTACAATAAATTTGTTGTCATCGAAGGGTTGACATGGAAAGCGAAAGCAATGAAAAAGAAGAAGGCGCCAAAGTCTTGACTCTGTTTGACAGAGGGATCGTTATTCACGCGTGCAAGTTGATCAGGAAAATTTTTGCACAGGAGAGTCCCCCAACATTGATTATGAAAGGGCCGAGTAACACAGCGAAACTTGTGTTGAGTGGCTCCATTTCTACACGCGAGCGCCAACAAAATTCGTACGCCGCATTTGACATTATGAAACTCCGTGGCGGTAATCGTGTGCGAGGGGCGCATTATACTACTCTCGTTGTGCTGCCGGGTCGGCTGAAAAGAAAGTTAAAACAGCTACTTTGCAAGACCAAGCGATCAGAACTTATCCTAGTGGCAGCAGAACACGTCTGTATGTTTACTGGAAAAGCGGTGGCGGACCCAGCGCTTAAGCAAGTGGAAATACCCGCAATATGGGTGGGCGGCAAGTACTTTGATGCCAAGGGGAACAACACTTTGCCGCCACTACCCCTGCCGGGTCTCAAACGCACCGTCTCACTGCGAAAGAAAGCATTCAAGCGCAATGCGGAACGGCACTGGGGTGAAAAGGAGCGGAAGTTGGCCAATAAGTTCCTGTCGATACACTACCCAAACACCAGGCAGAGAGCAATAGTGGCACGTCAGCTATTGGGAAAGCGCGAGACGAGGCAGACCCTGCTTTTTGACGGTCGTCGGTGAGATCGCCGCGTAGATCAAATAAAATAAAAAAATAGGTTTGACCACTGTAATTATGTCACGGGAGTTAAGGGGTATCTTGGAGGAAAAAGAACTGGAATGGCGAATTAGGGTGAAAATGATGTCAGACTTTCATTTGATAGCAATCAGGCGTTTTCCTCTTGATGGCAAGAATAAATACGGCAAAGCGTTCGCAAAGATGACCACGGCAGTCATGGACGAGGAGATGGCAAAGAGAGGACTGACGCTAGATGCCGTTCTAGACGAGAAGGAATTTTCGGAAGCTTACAACTACTATGCACAGACAGGAAGAGCCCGAGCGAAGGAATAGAACATTTTAGAAAAAATGAAAGAGAGTTGCCGTGATCCAGAAGACATGTATTATGACCCTGCGATGGAAATGACGGGCCCGATCGAAGTAGAGATGACACACAGTTGCTGGAGATGTTCGCGCTTTACGAAAACAAAATGTAGTCAATGCAAAGTGCCTTACTACTGCGGGAGGAAATGCCAAACCGAAGATTGTCCTCGCCACAAGGTATTCTGCAAACCTCCAGAAGAGCGCTTAGTTGGACGACACGCGCTTGTGATGAACACCCGGACTTGGAAACCAGTGATACGGCCGCTGCTCGACGGAGAGGTACTGGAAAAGGTTCCAATGGGGCCGAAGGAGCACAAGTGACGCGAAAAAATACAAGTAAAGGCAAGCTTTTTAATAAATGGATGCGCAATACCAAGCTTCCCTATGTTTGGTTTTTTTCCTTCCGCCAATGGTGGCGGTGAGTGTCCATAGGAACGTCTATCCAACGAACTGTTGGAGGGAGTGACAGTTTTTTGTACCAAGGGGACGCGCGGAACGCCTCTTGTTCTGTCAAACACTCGTGGACGGTGTCTAGTTCTCTTTGTGATGGGGTCGGCTCAAACGGGGGACCGCTTACACCATTAATTCGGTCTTGTATGTATTGCAGCTCGTCAAGGTTCTGGAGACAATAGTCGTCTATGCTGCGATAGTGAATCATCGCAGACGCTGCTAAACACAAAGGAACTGCAATCCAGCCTCGTTTCATTGCACTTTCAAAGTGCCAAAAATGAAAAGAAACCCCCGTGTTCTCTACCACAAATTTGAAAACTTTTTTTTTTTTTTTTTTTTTTGTTGAATTGGAGCTTTTTAATAAACAGGTCTCTTGAATCTCACGGCGGCTCTGTCACAGATGGTCTTCAGGCGGCATACATCAGCTTGGTTGGCAAGACACGTCTTTCTGTTCTTGCTAAAGCTCTCCACGGTGATGAATCCCTTGTTGTTGCCCTGGCAGTCTTTGAGGACCTGTTTGGTGCTCACGGCAAACCACGCAACGGTCTTCTCGTACCAGCGCAGGTACTCGGATCTTGCTTTGTCAATCTCGTCGGCGGTGATCTTCTTGTCGCCTCTGCCGGGGGTACCTGCCACGATGCCGTCGATGACGTTCATGATGCATTCCACAGTCTCAATGTCTCCAAACTTGAATCCGTTGCACATACCGGAGCGCTTCTTCTCCTTGGGCTCTCCTGGGTTCCCCCGTGTCACGGTGTCACTGCGGTACACTGGACCGCGTGGCTCTTTACAAGACACCAACGCTGCAAAGGCACAGAAAATAAGAAAAAACATTACTGCCCTCATCTCTTTCAAAATACTACTTTGATAGAAGTGGGCGGGGATGTCGTGTAACGCCCCTTTCCCGCTGTTATCAGTTATCATTTTTCTGTATGAAGGGGTTTGTCACAGTATTGATCTTACTGATCAGCTTCCTGGTCACGGCCGCGGAATACACTGTTCCTCCAGAGTACGCCAGCGGGGTTGCGCAGAGAGGAGTTGCCCGGAAACTGTTGGTCGAAGCGATGAAGGACGGGAAAGAGTGCTTGTCTCTGCAAGACGACAAATCCTTCAGTTTGATGTAGACTACACTGAAGAATGACTTTGATTGTCTGTCTCCGGTTCCAGGTAGCAAACGTGGGTGGGGGCGGTCATACGGACAACAACGCGCAATTTGTTGGGAATATAAATAAACCCGGCATTGTTGACAAACAAGCGTTGAAAGTTATATTGTACTCCCGTTGCCTACTTAAGCTAAGAATCGAGCAAAAAAAAGGGGAGGGCGATGTCTAGGTGGTTTGAGCAAGAAGGTGATAAAGTTAGGCGGCGCTCCAATGTAACGGACGGGGAAAATCCTTACCACCGTGACCAGGACCTGCTCATCGGCGACGACGCCACTGGTGCCGCGGCATCCGCGACACGGCGTCTGTCGCTTTGGCAGCTGGGCTTTATGATACTGACGCTTCTTGTGGCGTCGGCTGCGCTCGGCGTAGCAATTTGGAACGCAATTGATCGCGTCAATCGCACAGAAACGATAGACGAGCGCATTGAAGAGATCAGAAACATGACACTGCCGGTGATCCAGGCAATCATCAATGAAGCATTGGAAAACCAGGCTATGATCAAAGACTGTCTCGGAGTAATCAAAAACACATCGCTTCCGAGTATCCAAGAGGCAGTGGATTTTATACGGAACACCCAACTACCCAGCATTGACGCTTGTGTAGCACAAATCAAGAATGTGGTACTACCACAGATCAAAGCATGCGCGGATGAGATTCTCGTGGGTGTCAACCAGCTGAAAGACACAGACATTCCAGCACTATCTTCCCTGACAAACGGAATCAGTGTCAGTCTGAACGCTTTTATTTTCAGTCAACAGGCGATGATAGACGATCCGCGATGCGATGACGGGAACCCTTGCACGGTAGACATTTACCAGTTTGAGGGATGCATGCACAAGACGCGACGCTGTCTGGTAGAGATCGAGAAGCGCGGCAATGGCAACATGTCTTGTACGCCAGTCCCATGTCAAGACTACTGCCACGCGGAACCGATAGACGAAAAACGGAAGATCAGTCCAGTGCAAGGAATCCGCCTGGTGCCCAAGAATGGCGTTTACAACGGAGAATGCGGAATCAGCGGAAACTGTGTACCCACGACAGCATGTAAAGGTCAATGCACGCCGCTGACCAAGCGAGACGGGAAGTATTCCCCCACATTAAACAGAGCCAGGGGCATGGTTGCCCTGAGAAATACCTCTATTGGATGTCCAGTGCTTCCCTTCAAACCAGAGGCAGAGGCAGAATGCAAGTGTCGTAAGGAGGGTGCCTGCCTATACACCACTCGGTTTGACCTCGGGTTCTATCCAGGTGGCACAGAACCCAACATCTGCGATAATCAGGCTTACCTACAACAAGTGTGTATGAGTTCTTTCACTCCTCTGTTCGGTTCCAAAGCAGACGAGGAAATTGTGAAGTGTTTGAGGGTCCAGGCAATGTGCGAACCCCTCGTGAAGAAGAAGCGGGACACCGCTGAGACAGGTGTTGTTGACATTCACAAAAGGATGGGAGACAATAAGTTGCGTTGTCAATTTCACTTTGCGTGTGCTGCACTTGACGGGGAGCTCGATCCCATCGTAAAGAAGAAATAAATTTGTATGAAGCTTTTTCGGTTATCGTTTGAGTTCGATTTTATTATTATTATTACTTCTTTGATGTCCCGTTACCCTCAGCGCGACGTCCTTTCATCTTGTCGGTGCTGACCAATAGTCCCGCTCGCCGAAAAGTGGGGGGGGGGAACTCTAATCCGACTCTGCTTGTGTTTCTGCCGTACGCATCTGTTTGAGCTCCATGTTGCCACGCTTAAGTACTCGTTCTAGCTCTCCTTCGCGCCTCTTCATAGCAGTGGCGTGCTTGCTGATTCTGTTCTCCAGCTTTTTGTTCTGCAACTCAGCTTTGTTGAGGACTTGGTTCATGCGAAAGGCCTCGCCGCTCATGTGGGTCGTGATAGACTCCTTAAACATCTCGATAGCCTTGTGTAACTCATCTTGAGAGTTCTTAAGCTTGTTCTCCAGGGCCAATACACGCTTTGCCAGGTTACGCCTGTGACTCTTCTCCTGGTCGAGGCGTTTATAGAGCTCCTTTGCCTCCTCTTTCGCTCTGTGAGCAATCAAGTTACTGGTCTTGCGGTTGTCTCCAATCATGCTGTGGAGCGCGTGGATTGACCCCACCAAGTCAGGAACCATCTCCTGTTTGCTGATGTGATGAAAATCTGTAAAGTTACGGGTCCCGATAGTTTCTTCAAGTTCCAACACGGATTGAGGGACTATCTTCTTTGCCTTCTGGGCAGAGAAACCGCGGTACCGCTTGCCTGACGGGATTTGCTTGGCCTCCTCAAACCAAGGTTGGAAGGAATATTCTATGGGTTCGAGACTAAGTATCCTATCCAATGCCGCGGTTTGGGTGATGTTTTGAACTCCTCGCTTAGCGCGCATGTCGCACGAGCACATCCCTCCACCGCATGTCACATCCCCGGTTACTGCCACCAACGCGGAGTTAATGGTGCCAAGGCCGCTGATTATCCCGTCTGTCAGCACCATGGTGCCAATGTCAAGTTGATTGTTGATCACAATGTCGTCCGCGGTGAACGTTCCACTAATCAAGATGTCGCTGCCGATTGTCAAAGGACCAGTGGAGTCAAAGATTGGTGTTCCCGCAAAGTTGACTCCTCCCATGGGGTTGGAGAAGGTAATAGGGCGGTTTGGTACAGCGCTGGTGAAGTTTCCAGCCACATTAATGATTTTGGTGTCAATGTCGTCCTGCAACTGCATAGAGGACCCAGAGCTTCGAATGTTGCCATTGCAAATCTCTACGTTGGGTCCAATTCGCGCGTAGTTGTCGGCATTGGAGCTGATGATTGATACAGCGGGCTCCAGTACGATGTCGTCAGAAAACCGCACGGCACTACGCACTGCGTTGGGGGCGCCCGATGTACAGAACAGCGACGCGGCATAAGAGGAAAAGAAGGCGGGATCCATGTTGGACCGTCCCACTACATAACCGTTCGACGCAAACACTCCAACGGATGGCCCGTTAACAACCGCGGCTGCGACAGAGGACATGCGGAGTGTTCCTGCAAGACTCGTTGTCTGCAATGTCAAGTCTCCTCCAGATGCCTCAATGAGAGAGTCCCCGCTCGCCGAGACCATGTTGATGGGTCCACCGGCATTTATACCCATGCCCTGTCCCGCAGTGACTTGCATCGCCCCGTTGGAGTGTAGGTTCAGGAGGGTGATGGCAGCTAGTTCGGCCTGGATTGCATAAGTCGTGAAAGTGTTAATGTTCCACTGATTAGCAATAGTGAACACGTCTCTGCGTCCAAAGCGCACAAACTCTATTGCGCCGTTACCCAGCCCCCCGGACCCGTCCGGTTGACCGGGAGCAGCAACATTGAGACTACTGAGTGCCCTGAGGTTGTTGAAAATGCTGTCGCAAGGGCTAAAGTCCTGGCAGACTGTGTTTCCAAAACAGGTATTGTCGAGGGGCATTGCACATGTGACCGTGCCGTTGAACATGGTGTCCCCGCCAATGTTGACGTTCCCCAAGTCAAGATCCCCGGTGCAGTCGCACACCCCAGTGTTTCCGGTTGGCCCGGTTGGTCCAATATCTGCAGTAAAAGTGTTAACGACATATACAAATGATTGTACCACATACCTCCTGTTGGTCCACTCGGGCCGGTATTTCCGGTCGGTCCGGTTACGCCTTGGCCTGAGAAAGGGCGCGATTAGAAAGATAAACCAAGAAGCGGGAGAGACCGCGTCATCTTACCTCCGGTTGCTCCGGTTACACCAGGAAATCCCTGGGCTGCAAGAAAGGTGTCAACAACACAAAAAAAAAAAAATGTTTGTAGCACATACCTCCTGTTGGCCCGGTCTCTCCAGCTGCTCCGGTTGGCCCTGTTGCTCCGGGTGGGCAAGGATCCGCTGGATTTCCCGCGCACACCCCGGGCTCTCCAGGCTGGCCAATTGGCCCGGTTGCGCCGGTATCACCCTTGTCACCATCGTCTCCCTTGTCTCCCTTTCCTAAAAAAACAACAATTGAGAGGAAAGAAGAAATTAAACAAACACAGTTTACCCCCGGGACCACCAGGAACACCCTGTTCACCCGATGGCCCTGGCTTTCCGGGAGGGCATTGCACGCACTGGCCAGGGGGTTTCTGGCCAGATTTCTGTATCATTGGGCCCACCACAAAGAAGAGGGCCAGGAAAAGAAGCACCGTGGCAAAAAATATTCCCAGGGCTAGAGCTGTCATGTTGCTGCAAATCCCAGACGTCGAGGTCGGGACCCGGTACATGCTGTCGCGAGCATCTTCTAGAACTTCAGTGCGAACTTCTTCCTCGCGCAACAGTCGAGTATATTCCTCGTTGGCGATGTCTGCCATGATCGGGCCAAAAACTCGGTCGTACTAAAAAACAAAAAAAAAAACAAAGCTAAACGAAAGGCACGGCCCGGTCTCGTGTTTCTCTGTGTTATTTGGTAGAATTGGTAACACCAGCATTCCTATAACTTCGGTGTCTCCTCTGCTTTTGCTGTGCACCCAGCGCATGGCAAAAGAAATTTAAAAGATGAAATGCATTTGTTTTATTTTGCCTTGCTAAAATGAAATAGCAGAGAACCTCTTGTTGGTTTTGGTGGGGCCTTTGTAGGCCGCCTGCTTTTCGCTGGTCTGCGCTTGCGGGCTCGTTTTGCTCTCTTTTTGGGGCCCTTGCTGCGCTGTGGTGGGGGAGTTTTTGCTGGTTGCCGAGATGTAGCGGGGCGCTTCTGGGTTGGTTCGGTCTTTTCCTCCTCAAGTTTTTTCAATGCCCTGGTCAGCGCGCCCCTGACGCTTCCGGGTATGCTTTTCCATGTTCCAGACGGCGAGCGCAATTCAAACAAAGGCTCCAACTCGATTTGCTTCAATTGGTACGACCGCACAGCCTCAACAACCTTGGTAATGCTCTCTTTGCCAGGCACTCGCAGCAGTGCGGCAAGATGAGCAAGAAAGGCGGGCAAGTAATCTAGAGACATCGGCAAGGGCCCCAAAAGAGTGCGCAGTGACATGTTGGGCTGAACGCCTGCCAAAGTTCGCTTGTTTTTGTTCCTGGTGCTCATCTTACCCAAAGATGAGGGGAAATCGGATCTGGCTTGCAGGCATTGTCGGGCATGGAATGCGGGCTTCAAAAACGCCACGGCGCCCACGTGCTCCAACAAGGACCATTGCTGGGTTTCCATTAGCTGTGTATGCATTACATCCCCCATAGAAATATCATCAAGTCCCTCAAGAAAGTGGCTCATCAACCGCTCGGGGTTATTGCGAGATTTCTGGGTCCTGGATCCAAAATAGTTCCAGTGCACGTAAGCGGGTAGGATGCTATAGTTCCCATCTAGAAAGTGTCCCAAATCATCGGAAGCGTTGTGTTGAGAGCGCCGATTAAACATGTGTTGTACCAATGACCGGTTGTCAATGTCACCAGAGCGTCCCGCGGCCATGTCACGAGCGAACGCATTGTCTGTGCGGTCTAGCCGCTTGCTGGTTCGCCCTTGCATCTGAGCCATGGTGATTGTTTGGCGGATGTCCCCGTTGACGGCGGCGCAGAGACGAGCCAGGGTGTTCACGTCTACATTCTCAAACCCTTGCTGCCGCATGAGTGCAGCAACTCGATGGGCAACAATCTGGGGGTTCGGCGCAGTATATCTAATATCAATGCATTGTTTTGCCAAGGTCTTGACGCTGTCTTTCCACCGATCGTTGCAGATACAAATGATCGGCACCTTGGTCCATTTGATGAGTTTGATCAGATAGGCGTTGCCTCCGCGATCTCCCTGGCTCATTCCATCGACCTCGTCCATGATAATGAGTGTCTTCTTTCCCTTGACAAGGCGGTCAAGACCATATCCCTGAGTGGCGAACTGCAGCCCCGCTTTTTTCAACTGCGCTTCACTCCGAGCGTTGCTCGCGTTGAATGCCTTGATCGTGTATCCGAGCTCCTCAGCTATCACCTCGGCACTAGATGTCTTGCCGATCCCAGGAGGGCCGCTAAGCAAGGCAGCGTAAGGACCTCCTTTGGGTGCCGACTTTTTTCTTTTTTTCTTTCCCGGCTCTTTCTTTGGTTTTGGGGGTGCAGGCTTCCAGCTCTTGAGCCAACTGCGCAACTTCAAAATCTGTGACTGGTTTCCGATAAGATCACTACGTTTTGTAGGAGCATATTTGTCAACCCATAACATTCCAATCGAATTTAACGCGCCCTTAAAACAAAGCTTACATGATGTGGTTTGCAGCGACGGACGAATGCGTTGACGAAATAGTGGAGACCAGGCGATGGTTTACCGTCCACAGCATAATCGTGGACGAGGCGCCTCCCGGAGAAAAGCGAGAATACGAGCGCCTTCTAGAGGATATACCAGACGACAAGGCGGGTCGAGACCAAGCCGTAGCAGCAGTTAGGAAATTCCAGATAGCGTACATGGAACAGCGAAAGCGTGCTTCCTCAGACCCAAATAAAGTGAGATACTGATTTCTGCTTTTTTATTTATTTTTTGCTGCTCTCCTCGATGTTCCTTGCCTGCATTACGTAGACCAGCTTTCGTTTTCTATTCTTTCGCATTGTGCGTTTTCCCGTGCCGCTCTGTATTGCCAGCGGCAAGCGCTGTGACCACGCGTTACCATTTCCTCGATTTCGCACAAGCTTCGCCCTGTTAGCTACACAACCACGCTTTCCCTCCAATTGTTCCAAACTCGCCTCGTTTCTCAGTCTTAGCAACGCAGAGATGGCTACGCGGTCCTGTTCGTTCAACTCGTGGGATGCAACAATAGTGCGCCTTTTCTGGGGCGACAGTCGCGCGCGGGGTCGGCAAAAGATTTGGTGTAGAGCATTGGTCGTGTCTGGGCGCACAATGCCAAGTACACTCATGCCCTCTAACAGTAGTTGTTAATTTGGGGATTACTGGACGGAAATGTAATTCCAAAAAAATGGAAATTTGTTTGTCAAAAAACCAGGATCGCCAAAAAGATCGGCTGGTAGATCAAAAAAAGCAATCGAGTTGGCCGCCGCGACACGAAAGCTAAATATTTTACCGTTGATAGAGGCGCTGTTTTCCATCAAACTTGTTTTTCGGCTTTCTAAAACACCGCAACAAACGACTGACACAATATGAAACTCTCTCTTGCTATTCTCCTCTGTTTGATTCTGGGCACTGTCCACATTTGTTCGGCTGCAGGAAATACTTTTTTCGCGGTCGACATTTTTGCGGGACCAACATGCCAGGGCGACCCAGTCACGGCGTCATGGTTCCCGTACATTGATGAATGCATGGCCCTCAGTGATGGACAAATCAAATTTAGTGCCGCGGACGACAGCGCTGTTACCATGTGTTTGTTTGATGCCCCGGTCGATCAAAAGGGGTGTAATGCCGCATCGCAGCAGACTTGCATAAATATCGCATACGGTGGTTGTCAGGTGCTGCCCAAGACCGGGTTGTTACAGTCGTTTCGTCCTCGCAGGGTGATTGTCAACCCTGACGCCAATCCTCCTACGCATTATACTGTAATGGCTTGGGACGGACTGCGATGTAATCAAGCTCCCGCGGGCAAGCTCCCGGCCGAGAGTCCCGCCAACAATCCCTTGAAACCATATCCTTACAGACTAATTTTCAACATCACGGACACTTCCGGGACCAATCCACCAGCGGGAACTTGCGAATCAGCAAAGTGCTCTAACAATAACGGAAACGACTGCTGGATGTGGAAAACGTCGGTGACTTCGGGTGCTACACCCTCGGTCAATGTCTGTTCCAACGGAGCGCCTCTGTTAACCGGGGCAAATTGCGGACAGGCCACTCAGTGCAGCACGTTCGCTTTGGACCGCCTGACTTGCCAGACCCCCACCAATCAGCCAGAGGTGGGATCGGCTACATTGGCACACTTTGATAAGGTTATTGGAGGCGCGGGAGGAAGTGGTGGCAACAACAACAGTGCTGGTGTCTTGTCTATCAGTGCAGGGGTCTTTATCCTCTTTTTGATAGTTACGATGTAAGGGCGACACAGACAAGAGAAAAAAAAAACTTGAATAAAAAAAGTGTCAAAAGATTCAACACAACTTTTGTGGTTTTCCGTTTATTGTTGTTTTTCTTCTTAGTGTCGTTGAAGCACTGGCGGGAGAATTACATGGGCAAAATGTCTCAACACTCACTCTTGCTTTTCCTTATCCGCAATGTAGCTGACGGCCTTGCGCCAGAACGGCCCCGTGACCTCGCTAAATGCCGCACTAAACGTGGCTTGCACCCTCTGGCCGTGTCTTCTCTCTCGGCGGGTGCGAGCAAACTCTCTGCGCTCTTGGATTTCGTCCTCTAGTTCGGCGTCAATTGAGTAACCTCGCTCAAACCTGGGGATCCTGCCACCACGGCGCTTTTTGCGCTTGCGGCGTTTTCGCCTGCCAATCTCTTCTCCAATTGCGCCTGTTTGGTCATATACGGATCGGTCGTTCAGTTCATCAAGCCCGTCGCTGCTTCCAAAGTCATAGTCGTCGCTGTTGCCGGATGCTATTGGCGCAAGTAGCAAGCCCAGGAAGAACAGGAGCTCCACAAGAAGGGCAAAGATCAGACCCGCCAAGAAAATACTAAATCCACCGACAAGCCCGATGACGACGACAGGGAGCGGCATGGAAATGATGGTAGCCCAGAAGCACCATTCTTGGCGACACATCTGGGTGGGGCCAGCGTTGATAATCTCGTCTCTGATGTTGCCGACAAAGTCCAAGTTGAGGAATGGAATGAAGCAGCCACCCAAGAAGCAAGTCTGCGCCAGTACGTTGACGGTGAACTCCAGGGCGTCGGGGACTAGCCAATGCGCAAGGTACACTATGTTGGAGAGGCCGTCGGCAATACCCACGTTGACGCAGTTGGCCAGATCAATCCTCTCTGGACAGGCCGGGCACATGTCGCCGTTGTAGAGACACTTGGGGACAATTCCTTCGAAGTTCTGGAAAGGACATGGCCCAAGGAAGTCGTTAAGTAGCGCCTTGACATCATCCAACAAGGGCTCGGGAAGCACAGGCAGGCCAATGGGGAAGGGTAGAATTGGCACAGTGATACCAATGCCCGGGATGGGAATGCTCGGAAAGATGAGCCAGCACTGCGGACTGTAGTGCCAAGCTGCTGCTGGAATCACCACCAAATAGAAAACGAATGCACCAACCACGGTTAGTGGCAACAGTACCGCCGGGAACAAGATGGAAGCTCCTCCAAACACGATCAGTGACACTATGAAAGTGTACTTGACCGCATCCGGCAGGCCCACAGCACATGGATTTGATGCGTTCAGGTAGCCGGGGAATTCGCAGCGGAAGAAGAAGGTGAACCAATACAGCAAACCGACGTCGTCGGGGCAGTCATCAGGGTTAGTGTTCGGGTTCAAGATCCAGTCTCGCAACTCTAGGAAGAACTCTGCCAAGCGAGAGGAGAATTCCAGACCCAAAGCCTCCTCTATGGCACAGATTACGATCGTGTAAATGTTGAAGGCAGAAGCCGCAAAGGTGACTGCCCTAGTTCCGAACATACGAGCGCGCTTCCAGTTGTTTCCTTTGAGAGCGGAAAGGTCGTGGCGTTTGATCGGCTCGTTGTGCACAATCTTTGGTCTGATGCGAGAGTGCGGATCCAACGGGTTGGTTTGCTTCCAGACAATCGTGGAGTTCTTTCTGTGGCTCCATTCGCTTCGCCGATCTCTCAGGAATCCTGTACGACGACGCGAAGTGCGCTCCAGATAGTTGTTGAGGGTCATGTTCTTGCGGACCGCTGGCGGAAGATTGAACATGAAGTCATTCAAACAATAGTCGACCACATTGACCACCAACTCGAGTGATCTGTCGGCTACCTCGCAGTTGCAGTTGAAAACAAACTTCTCTTGTATGCCTTGGTGCAGCTCTCCCGGCCAAATGTAGTCGTACATTCTGTAAAAGACGCCCAGCACCTTGTTCCACTCACCCTCGATTGTAGGGGTCCAGCGAGGCGTCCAGCGTTTCACCAGAGCGTTTTTCACGGTCGCAAAGCGCTCGTCAATTGTCATGATCGGGTTGCGAGGGAATCCATACTTGTCGGGGTTCCGGTTAATACGCCAGTTGCGTCCCAAGTGGTCCATGAAGGGCCTCAAGGGGTTGCGCATGCTTTCCCACGGACTGTTCCACCACTTGTAGAGTGGTCCTTGCATAAAGGCCTCTTTCAATGTGATTCTATCCACCGCCGCAGTCTCATGATGCTCTTCCTGTCCCGCTTTCCATTTGGCACGCGCCTCCATGTAGTGAGTAATTGGATTTGCTGCCCAGATACCGTTGTCCTGGACGTATCGGCCAAAGTGCCGCACTCCATTTCCAACATCGGTGAAGACGCGGCCAGTCAACCTCATACCCTCGAGAATGCCCCTTCTCCACTCTGTCTTCCACAAGAAGGCACCCAGGTCAACGATGGCATCCTTCTGAGTGATGATGGCAGGATACAGGTGGTTCTCGTACTCTCCCGTGCGAATATTCCAGTAAGCTTTCTTCAGCTTCCGCTGCACCATTCCATTGCGAAGCTTGAACTCTATGAGATCTAAGCGAGCCATGGTATCGCGGACTATGTCGTTCTTGTAGTCCTGAGCTGCAAGCCACTCCGTGGTACGGCGGAAGTGGTCAATCTGCAACTCTTTGTCGGTCTTGCCTTGATTGCGGTCGCGCTGTTTCTCGTTCTCTGTGGCCTTGCTGTTTTCCCACTTGACTTTCTCGCGCTTCCCGAACTCAGCGGCCTCCTGCTTAAAGTTGCTGACCAGCTGCAGGAGCCCGTCTTGACGAGTAAAGAAGTCAGCAGGGAAGACGGGAGCAAGGTCGTGGATTCTGGATCCTGCCGTGTGCTTGTTGATGCACTCCGTCCACATCAGCTTGTCGGTGTCAGACATCTTCATCCAACCGTGTTCGGCGCATCCACGCACAAACCAATCGCAGGTGGAGGTTCCGTTGCAGTTCTTCTGCATTCCGTGCATAACATCGTCGGGCGTGACGGGATCTCTGTTGAGCTTCTCAGAGGTGGCAATGTGGTTGACGTAGTCCCACTTGCAAATTCCCTCCATGTGCGTCGGGTAGTTGCGGCAGATACAGCTGACAGGATCTGTGGGACAGTCACTTACGTCATATCCTACGATACCCTCAAACAGGAGCGTGATGGAGTCGGTTGCGTTGCCACCAACTTCTCCTCTGCGCCAAGCCTGTGCTCTTTCGCGGTATCTGGGGCTGTGGCGACGAGACATTGGCTCGGCAGGCTCCTTTGGCTCCTTCTTCTCGGCCTCTTGCTTCATTTTCAGTGCACGCTCTGCAGCTGTGCCTGGCGCCGCCGTCTTGGCGCTGACATCTTTTGCCGTCACAGTGGGCGGGATCACCGGAGGAGGGTCGAAGATTCCAAAGATTGCTCCCACCAGTTCAAAGAACGCGATAATGACACCCAAGAAGGTGCACAGCACCTTGGGTTCAGCGGGCTCAGTAGAAAGACAGCATGGAATTCCTCTGCAGTCTCCTGCTCCATTGGGGTCTCCGCAGGTGGTACACGGATCTTCTAGACACCTGTAGCAAAACCCTACTGCAAAACCGAATCCTTGCTGATGCCGCTCCGGTCCCCAGCAGGCACAGTTTGCACCACTGAATAACTGGAACAGCGACGTGATCAAGTTGATGAATGCCGCCAATACAAAGATGAGCTTTCTCAAGATCTGCCAGACGATTGACAAGAAGATGACCAATCCTTGCATAGCGTATCCAAACCCGACGCCGACAAACGGGATTGCAAAGAACGTGCAACTCAAGTATCTTGCAATGTTCAGAAAAATCCCACTAACAGGAGTACCGTTACAGGTCGGGAGCATTGCCAGTAGCCTGTCAAGCTGATCATTTTCTCCAACAGGCAGCAGAGCGTCGGCGATGAGTATATCCACCGGCAACGCAAATATTCCTTCGATGGCAGCAGCAAGACAGGCAGTGTTTGTACCTGGCAAACCACCCACACTGGCTGCATCTTGGTTACATGTGTTGGCAAACACGTCTGCCAACCCTTCGATGATTTCTACGAGCCGGATGATGATCTCAAAGACCCAGACTATGAGCGAGCCGATCAGATTCTGTCTGGTCACTCGACAAGGAATCATCAATAAATTGTCCAGAAAGCATGTCAAAGATATCAAAGCAGTGCATGCTCTGTCTGCAATGGGCCCAAAGAAACTCAATGCCCATGAGCACTGTCTAAACCTCCCAATGCTGGTAGGCGGCCCAGCAAAAGCGCTAAACCCACAGGCCTGAGGAGGCGGGCTCCAGTAGCTAGCAGACCAAAAGCTTCGCAACAAGCGCAGCAGCTGCCGAATAAGCTCCACAATGAGGTCGGGAATGGCCTGGAAAATACCCACGTTGAGCCCACAGAAGCAACCGGGTCCCGGTAAAACGCCGTCAATGTAGCGAAAGAATGCACAAGGGCAATCAGCCACAATGTTCCTGATGGCTCTTAGAGTTGGCTCAAGTTTCCCGCAACTGGCTTTGTACAATGGGTTGGGGCGCAAAAAGATGCCATCTTGGATGAACGGAGTTGCGTTCTCGTCGCAGAACAGGAAATCTAAGAATGTCACGGGCGTTCCGTTGACCCACGGTTGCCAGAAAGACGTAATCAGCCGTACCAAAAACTTTGTTAGGCTCGATAACACAAAGCCTGCTTCACGGAAGATGCAGCACAGATCGAGGTAAGGGCAGTTGCCAGCGATAGGGCAAGCAGGGTCTCCCACGGATAGTCCGGGACAAGGTCTGGCGGGAATCACCAAGTTGATTACCTGGCACAGACAAGACACAATGCCGCCGTTTCCGGTTCCACCACGAAACCCTCCCTGGAAAAACACAGCACACTGCCCCCCGGGTTCTCCGAACAGCAGATCAAGGATCACATCTATCTGCTTAACCAACCCCACCTCGTTGAGGTCAGGATTCTGGAAGTAGTCGAGTCCCGTGGTCTCAATGGTTGACAGGTTGATGATCAGCTGCAGGACAAAGCGCAGCGCTTCGATGATGACAAAGAGGCCAATCTGCGGCAGGCAGCAAGGGTCCACTCCCGGGATGGGAAGAATGGCCCGCAAGATGTCGCACAGACACACGACAATCTCCAGGGTAATGTTGAACAAGGTGTCGATATCTGCCTCAAACATTCCGTTGGTAAAGTACGCAAAGGTGGGGTCGAGCGCAAGGGACTTGATGCTGTTGATAATCACACCCAGGATTCCGTTGATCAGCTCCCCGGCCTTGATGATGGGGCAGCACAGATCCAGGTTCGGGATGGGGAAAACCAACTCAATAAAGTCGCAAAGGCACTGCAGAATGTTGATGATGTCTGTGATGGTGTTGCGCAGATCCATCTCAAACCCAGGGCCGCGGAAGTACTCGTAGTTGTCGATGTTTCCGTGGATGATCCCATCAAGGAATCGCGCAACAAGTAACAGAAGCTGTGTGGCTGCCTTCAGGGTGTTGCGGAAAATGCAGCACAGGTCGAAGCAGGTGGGGGTAGGCATGCACAGAATGCGCTCGTCAATCGGCTCAATGTATCCCGTGCGGGTGTTGTATCCTACCATGACTCCCTCCTTGTTCATGTGGATGTCGCGGAAGTTGGAGTCATAGCGATAGATCTTGTTAACTCCGCGAGGCATGAACTCATGAAGCGAAGTTTTGTTGTGCATGGCCGTCTGGAATCGGAACGACCATTCAGCCAGGGATCTGGCTCTGCTTCCCTCGCCAGGGGCCATGGTCTTGCCCGAGTGGAACTTGTCAAGCAACTCGGCCTTCTTTGAAGACACAAACGTGTCAATGTCAGTCTTCATGAGCTGTACCTCAGGCAGGCCCATTCTCTGACGTTCCTCCAGATTGCTGGTAATCATTTCCCTCAGGTAGACGGGGTTGAAGCCCAGGAACCCACTCTTGGTCTCGTTACTGTACTTAAGCGGTGGCGTCAGCTTTGACAAAGAAGAATCACCATTCCACTCGTCCTCCAGAATGGAGCGGAAGCGTTCCGAGGTCCCCCACGCAGCCCTTTTGACGGGCACACCGTCCTCTCCGATCCATCCACCGGGGTTGCAGTTAGTGCAAGGCAAAGGAGGGATAGGAATGCGGTTCAGCACACAGCAGATAGCATTTGACAGAGTCGCGGCGTTCTGCTCGGGAGTCTGGCTCGGGATTGGCACAATCAATCCCACGATAGCCTCAAACTCGTTCAGAGCTCTCTGCGGCGTTGTCAGCCAGTTGCCATCCATCAGCACCCCGGCAAAGAATCCCACGGTCAGGATGGAGATGATGAACTTCAGGAAGAACACGATGAGACAGCCCAGTACTTTGGCCAATTGGGTCACGATGTTCCGGAGACACCACCCCACCACTGGGATGATGCCAAATGCCTTTCCTACGCAGTCAACGATGGCCACCAGGTCAAGCTTGATGGCGTCCAGCGCTTCGTATGCAAGCGTGTCGACAAAGCGGAAAAACGCTTCAGACGAATAGAGATTGAGTGACCATTCGCCCAGTCCCGCAACAACGTCTGCCACTGTGGTAATGGCCTCTGCAAACAAGCAACAGAAGTCAAAGTCTCCAAGAATCTCCTGCGCGCCCGGGTCAAAGCACGCTGTTCCCATGGCGCTGGGATCGCAGATCAGCCTCTCAATAAAAATACACACGCACTCAGTCAAGCGGCGCTGCCCAAACACAGGCGAGGCCGGGTCGGTGGTCTCCAATCGCCAAGGAGCAAACCGCAGAGGAGCGTACAGGTTCAGAATCTCCTTGAAGTCGGGCACCACGCTAGTTTGGTAGAAGGTGTTGGTCGGATGAAACACGACCTGGTCGATATTGATGAAGATTTTCAAGATCACCGCCACTGACTTGATCAAGATGCAGAATAGTGTGTCAACGATGCAGAAGAACTCAATGAAGTTGAAGGGGAACGGCAAGTACAGCTCCACAAAAAGCTGTGCTGCATTTTCGATCGAACGCACCAAGCACCTAGCAGCTTCACAAAAAAAGTTGGCGGATGGAGTCAAGTCTGGTCGCGGGAAAGGGCCTGGCATCGGGTTTGTTACCAGCGACACTAAGTATACTATGATTGCAAACAATTGTTGCACGATATTGATGAGCCCATTGAAGGTGTTGCCTATCGCACACAGAAACTGAAGATCCGCTATTTGACTGCTTCCTAGCAGTGCTAATGGATTGAACATTATTGCTCCCGGAACGATGACGATCAAGGGCTGTAGCTTGATGAAGTTACATAGATCCCCACAGTAACAACATATTAGATCCTGCCAACTTAGCCATGTTGTTCGAAACTGCATCGCTAGCGGGTCAAAGTCAAAGACTCCGTTGGCCAACGTGAGAAAGTTCCCAGTCGCAAAGTACTGGGCCACAAAAGTGTCGGCAAACACAAAGAAGGTCTGCCCAGCGTTGAGGACGACCGTTTGTATGCCGCACTTGATACTCAGCGGAAATATTACATTCCGCCATAAACCAAAGAATATCCAATTGACTGCATTCCACCAGCAGATCAAAGGATTGTAGATTCGTTGCGCCAACTCATAGACTGGCAGAACTGTGTCCACCCAGGTTGGGCGCACCACACACCGGAGCCCGTACTCTGTGCTCTCCATAATCTCGTCGTGGTAGTTCTGCCAGCCAAATGCAACAAACCCCAGCAATACAACTCCGATTAGTAGTGGCAGCGCGTTGAGGATGTTGAGTGCCTGGTATCCAACAAAGCTGACAATGGCTATCAACCTTGAAAAGACGGACGCCGCGCCATAGATGACGAACCCGCCATAGGAGATGATGCCGGGTGTGGCACCATCACTGTCAGACATGCGTCGTGTGAAAGTTTAACGCAGAGCAGTTACACGTGATCTCCAAAAACCGAGTGGAGCGTTGGTTTTTCGTGACCCCTTACTCCTCTCTTTTTAGTAAGTGGTCAACTGGGCACCTTTGTAAGCCAGTGTCGTTTTCTTTTTCATTCCGTTGCCGAGTTTATCCTGGGTAAAACTGGCGATATTGCTAGACCTGTGCGTCAAACCACCACAAGTAACTCGGTTACAGCGCTACATTCTGATAAAGTTCGTGGAGGGAAGGAAATACTTAAAAAGCCAGACAGTTTGCGGCAGGGCGCTCTGGTAATTTTTCTTTATATATATATATATAAAGCTTTAGCAAGGGAGGGGCAACAAAGCAAAGCGATGGAAGAACGCAACAAGACGGCTGTGACCGTTGACAAAGGTCAGATGTACGAGCTGCTGCAAAGCATGATAGAGGTGCAGAAGGCCATGCTGTCAGCCAAAGCGCGCGCCAGTCGGCATTTTTTTCAACCGATTGGAGCAGAGGGCGACGAGCTTGCAGGGACGGATCCCAGTTCGGATGCATTCTTTGAGCTCGACGAAATAGAGCGAGAGCGACAGCTTCGCATTGAGAAGGAGGCTGACCGCCGAGGATTTGAGGGGTTGATTGTGATCACGTTGTTTTGCTTTATTTGCCTGGCGCTAATTACAGCCTACGTGGGCATCTGTTGGCTGAACTTTACACTTATTTTTGGATATCCCGCGATCGCTGCGCCACCATCGCCTGGACCTTTCGTCAATCAGCGATACACTTTTCAATACTTCTGTGTATACTTGTTGGGCATCAATTTCCTTCCTCCACTATGCTTGATGATTGCAGCAAACATACCCAACCAAATCAGTGGCAAGTTCTTGCACCAGATAGTTACCATCCTAGCGTTTGTGGTGAATGTTTTCTCTGGCATCTTTTTGGTACTGCTGTACTGGTGGTTCTGCAACGGGTCAAACGCCACGATGTCAGTTCTTGCAAACGATGTAAGCTGGTGCTGCGTGCACTTTGCTTCAGCGCCAGTTCTCTGCCCCATCGCTCCCACGGGCTGTATCCCGGGATCACCAACAACCAGAGCCGAGCTTTCTGTGCCGCTAGAGTACACACTCAGTATGGTCGCCGCATTGGTGTTTTTCTTGCTGACTTGGGGACACTTACAAATCAACGCAAAGTTCCGAAGGTGGAACATCTGGCGCACCGCGCTTTGAGGGCAAGAAGTCGCGCACATACATGAAAGACAACCAAACAGACGGCAGAGCACAAAGTAAAGTTGATGCATGAGGAAAACTGTGCGCCGTGCCGCGCGAACTGACAAGAAAGAGCGGGCCCGGGGAAGAATTAAAAAAAAAAAAAAAAAACAATTCACTTTAAATTTACTGCAACAAACACGGGGTACTGTTGAAAGTATGCTTAAGAGAACGTTACAGCAGAAGAGGGTCAACGAAGCTACAAAATCATTGGGCAATGTGTTGCGCAATCTCAATGACTGGGAAGAAGAAGTTAATGATTTTGTCCGTGTTACACAGGTCACACAGGAGCTGTACACGGAGATACTTGTTGCCTGCTTTATCGAGATACTGTCGCGATCAGAGGAGAGCTGGTTGGAAATTGGGGTCCCAGAGAGTTTTTGGGGTAGCACCGTTGTAGATTTGGCTTACCGCCTGAAGAACAGAAATTTTGAGCTTTATGTCCACATGCCCAACTACAAGGAAGAGTGGGTAGCTGTGCTGCCAGGGCCACTCCCGAACGGCTGGAACATAAAAACCATAGCAGTGCAGCCCGTAGCTCCCCAAGTAAAGGAAAAAACAAAAAAAGAAGACGTGCGGGGGTCACGGCTTGCGGAGTTGAAAAAAGAATTGTTGGAACTGGTACAAGACGACACATCCGGGTCGCCTGCAAAACGGAAAAGAGAAGAAGGTGCACAACAGACCACTGTACCTGATGCCGAAAACACCGAGGTGTACGATATGCTCCAGTTGATTGAGTCCCGTCAAAAAAGAGCAAAATAAATCGGGCCTTTTTTTTCTACCTTGCTTTGGTCCAACGGCACAAAAAGATGCGAATTAGAAGAAAGTGCGTTTATCACGGCTTCGTGTGAGTCCATTGTTAAAAGCAGGACGGGTATTGAGAGGAATACTAGCTTTTTCTCTATCTTGTAACTGAGTTCACGGCTTCTTTATCCGCAGAGACAAAAAAAAAATGGGATTGGCTAAGCTTCGTAGTGCTATTACCACCTTTGTGTGGTACCATTTGTTTTACTCCGCCGTGTTGATTTCTTTCTTTATTGGTCTGGAGCTTCAACAATGCTCAATCTTCTGGGTGGATAGACTCTACATCTTGTTTGCCATCCCTGCTATAACGGCACTCTGTGTTGCGGTAGCGCCCGGGAACTGGTGGGGACGGTTCTTCCACGGATTCCTTACCCTGGCAATTATGATATTCTTTCTCGTGATATTCTTTGCATACTTGCTTCCGCTGTTTGTGACAGCCAACTGTCAGCCGGACGGCAATAATGTTCCAGATGTGTGTAGCGGTGGCCGATGCAACAACCCGTTCAACGACCTGAGGTGGTCTTGTTTGTACGGTAACACGTCTGAGGGGCAGCTGTGTACCTACGACTGTGTGGGGGATCTGTGCAACACTGGCGTGTCGCCACAGGAACTGACTACGCGATTTGGACATACTTGGATCTTTGCCTATGTCATCGTGTTTGTGGTGCTGACATTACTCTCACTGCTGTTGCTTTGGAACCTTAACAAGTTGGTGGCGCGCGCTAGGCAAGAGCTGGCAATGGGGCTAGATGAAAGGGGGAGTATTGGCGAGGAGTTACGAATGTTGAGTAATCCGCTTCCCTATTTTCCCGGTAGCGACCAGTACGAGGATTCCAGTCAGCCTCATGCTCACGGCAACGGATATATGGAAACCAATCACGACTCATATCTTGAAAACCGGCCAAATTTACTGCGTGATCCGGAACCGAAAAAAGTCGGCGATTTGCTAGGACTGGGGACGTCAAGGAAACGCTCAACCAAAAACAAGTAAATACACAACACGCACACACACACGAGACTGTGCTGGCGGTAGGCCGGTTGACGCACCGAATGGTTGTCAAACCCAACAATAACGGCAATATTACTGCGACAACAAATAAAAAAAAATAATCATAATAATACGCTCTGAGAAAATCAGACACTATGCTTAATGCTTCTTGCTTTATTAAAGTTACCTAAAAAGAGGAGGGGGGCTTTTTTTTTTTTTTTTTTTTTTTTGGGTGAGTTGTTCGATAAATTCTAATGTCGGGAGAGGGTAGCTCGTCTAATCCGTACCATGACGATAGTGCTCCTTTTGTTGCATCGCCGGTGATGCAGTACACAGATGCGTTTGGCAGCGACGACGAGAGCGGTGACGATTGGGGAATCGGGGATGAAATGGACAACCGAGAGGGTTCAAATGGAGGTAGTGTAGGAGTTGTCACACACACCGAGGAAAATGATCATCTCAAAGAAGGAGCCGTGATAACATTGCACGAGCGAAGCGGAGAAGAGGATGTGCAACGAGAGGTGGAAGACGAAGAGAAAAGGGGATACACGCCGAGCATGTTGCGTCCAAGCGATAATGACATTTTAAGGTCTCGCCGCTGGATAGAAGTGAAGGCACGAAAAGGTAACAGCTGGCAGAGAGACGGTGAAAAGGAAGCGAGGCGCCCCCCGCGGCGACACAACCAGTCAGCAGATCGGCAATATTCGCACGGCTCCCCGCGGCACGAAAGAGGGGGGCGAGAAAATCGAGAAAGGCCTAGGCAAGGTCCCCGAATACCTTGCTCAGCCCCACGGAGTGGATATTACGACCAGCAGGATGATTTCACTTATGACGATCCATACGGAGAGCTTTACAGGGAACGCGTGATGCGAAGACAGCAACCCAGGAAGCAGTCACGGAAGAAATCGCGTGGGTGCTGTGGTCATTTGTGGTCCACAACATTTATTGTTTCATTGATCTTGGGGTTGATCTTGAGTTTTGGCTGGCCCTACATGGCCTTTCTCACCAGCAGCAATCCCTCTTTTCGGCTTACGCACGCTTACCGCTTTGCCATGCAACAACCAGGATACGAGTTGGTGGCATCCACGAACGTGACAGAGCAGGAGCTAGAGTCGGGGTTGTTTGAGGATGTCCCCTTAACACGGCTGGCGGTGGACCTAAAAGAATATATCAAAGAAGGTCCGTTCCGTACCTGTATGTGCATGCATCACCTGACGTTCATGCCCGTCCGCAACTCCCAAGACATTGTCCCGCGCCGGCTGTGTGTTGTCTACAACAAAAAGCGTGAAGAAAGCGAGGTAATGATCAATCCAGTGGCTGTCGGTCGCTCTAGTAGCGCTCGGGTTTACTTGGAGAAGTCCTTGTCGTGCGGACTCGACGACACGCCTATCAAGGTGGCCCGACCCGAGAAGCTGTGGGTGGAGTGGGAAGACACCATCCTCGACTTTGAGAGGCCTGCGGGCTCCAGGATGAGAACCAACCGGGCCAGATTCTCTGGAGCAGAGGCCGCTTGCCTGGCACTGGCGTTGGAGGAACTCGACGGAATGACCAGATGCAACAAAGCAACACCACCCACGGTGCCAGAGAAGAAGGTAGCGGAGCCGAAGGCGGTGATTATGGGAGTAGCGCCTGATGGCACAAAAAGAGTGATAGATTCCGAGTCGTGGGGGGACAATCCGAACCTCAATCATCTGACAGACAACACCATCTCCTCTGAGAAAATTCGCCTGCCAGAAGAGCATTCAAGTCTTTGCATAATGACGCTCGACGCCCAAGGCAACCAGCAGTTGTCCTGTTCTCCTGATATAGTGCGGCCGGGTAAAGTGGAACCACGTGTTACAAACGAGGGCAATCAAGCCCAAGATAACACCGCGGAGGTCGAGCCAATCGCATTCGATCCCGACAAGCTCAGGGCCTGTATCATGACGACCGATGGCCGTGGGCACGAGTCCTTGTCGTGCGGTGAAGCGGACGTTGGCCCCAAAGTTATCACTGGTCCCGCATCGGTTGCGGATGTGCAAACTATAGAGGAGGAAGCCGAGGACAGGCAATAAATTTGACGAGTCTCTTTTTTTTTTTCTTGGGTTTTTTATTGTTTCTTCCTATGGCCGACGCGCCGAAGAGTGTATGTACGCTTTTGTGGTTGACTCCTGCCTCACGGGAGATTTAGAGCTTACGGATCGCCTCCAGCGTCTCTGTGCTGAAGTGTTTGTGTTTTTTGCGGTAGGCCGCAATGCCTCGTCTCAGCCCTTGGTTGATTTTCCAGTTCTGCTGCCAAATTTTATCCCACTCGGGCGTGTAAACGGTCAGAAACTTCTTTGCTGCTCCCCTATCCGACCAAGTGGAAAAACTGCTGTCGGGAAGCGCTGTCTTGCAGGTAGCAACAAAATCCTGTGCATCTTGTGTGTCAAGCAACGCGCCCACATCGCAATGATCGAGGAGGGCAAGAAAGGGCATCCAGTCCGACGACTCGATCTCATTGCCAAACAAGCCCTCGCAGAGATCGTTCTGTGACATTTTCTGCGCTTTGTTGTCGGCGGAGTTGGCTGTTGATGCTCCAAATTCGCTGCCAAGCTGTTCCCAATCCTTTTGCTTTGCTCCCACTGTAGCCAGGACATGCTTGAATGCATCTTTCTTCGCGTGCGACGTCCTGAGTCCGTGGGTTTCTTTGTACGCGTTCATAACAGCGCTCTTTCCGTATGCCCGTTTGGCCGCAACAGACCAAGCCCTGGCTTCTATATGAATAAGCTGAGCTGCCTCGCCCTTGACAGTCTTTTTGGGGCGCTTCTGCGCAACTGTCTTCGCACCCCTTTCTCCAATTAGATCTTCGGCTGCCAGTGACTCAAAAAACGGGAACCCCATCACCGCCACCATACCCCCGAGCCCAGCAGCCATGTCCGCTTCATCGAGCTCCTGGAAGTTGTCAATCGAATCGCCGACGCTCTGAGAAATGAGAGATGAGCCAATGTTTGCGCCGTGCTTGTCTTTCATCACAGTCAGAAAGTATGCTAGCGCCTTCTGTGACTCTGTGCAGTTCTTCAGGGGGGCTGCCATGAGCTCTTTGTAGTTCTTGTAGATACCAATGTCTTTGACCTGAGACAAGTCCGCTGTATCAAAGAGGTCGCTCCAGAACTTATTGCTTCGCTTGGGCGACGAGCGAGGATTGGTGAAAAGCGAAATGCCCCTCTTCGCACGAGAGCGGAAACCAGCAAAATCGTCTGCAGCCTCGTTGTATGCAGCTTCCACGTGCTCTGTTGGTACTGCCGACAGCACAACAAATTGTTTGATTGTTTGCTCGGGGTTTTGTGTCGGTCTGATGTTCAGGGACCTGCAGAAACCACGCAAGGCGTCAACCATGTCCTTTCTAAAGCTAGTTGATTCCATGTTGGATGTGGTAGTTGATTCCAACAAATCGCGACAAGGAGGTAATCAAAGTAAACAAGAAAAAAACAAAGAGAGGGGGGTGCACAAATAGTTACACGCCACGTGCGTACTCCCTTTTTATTCCTTTTAACTTAATTGTGCCACCTCATTAATTAATAGTTTCCGCGTCTGTTTTTTGTTCTCTCTCAGCATTTTTTTTCCTTCTTGCGGCACAGGCAAGCCGCTAAATTAATAATGAGCTACGGAGGGTATAATTTGAGGAAAAAGGCTGGACCTTATCGCAGAGGTATCACACAGCCCCTTACATACCCCGGACCTTACGGAGAGTCAGTAGACGACTACGAAGAGGTCGAAGAAGAAGGGCACGGCGGCTACTACGAAGACAGAAACATGGTATTGATTCGTGCTTCTGCCGACGGCGCTCCTCCCAGAACCGTGAGGATGAACGAAAGCTCGCAGCGGAAAAAACAAAGGCGGCATAGCAAAGTGTGGTGCAGTTGTCTGGACTGCTGTCCTTGTCTCACAGATATTTTTGGAGGGATAGCATTGTATGCTTTTTATCTGACGCACATTGCACTCTTGATCTACACAGCCCAGCAATACGCGTTGGGGCGAGGCGGAGGACCTCTAGGAATACTCGTTCACCTGTTCCTGTTAGACAAGTTTGGGCGTGCAGTGCATACAGGGCACCCTCCGCTATTTTGGACACAACTTTTCAACCTTGTCGTATTGGCTGGTCGCATGGCTATTGTGTTGCTGAGCCCGCAATAGCCGCTAGAACAGAATTCGTGCCACCAAGAGTTCAATAAACGTGTCACGAAGGTTCTTCTACAGTCATTTCGGTAACCTTTTAACTGTCCAAGCATAAGGAGGGGCGCTATTTCTGGACGATCTACCTATCGATCTCCGCCGTGATCAAAGAGTCAGTAATTTTTTTTGTCTTCGCCCGCAGCCGCGATGAACAATGCTGTAACAAAACGGCGTCGGGCCACAAGGGGTAGCAAAGCGAAGGGAAATAAGAAAAAACGAGACAATGGACAGCGCACGACCTATAATGTGTGGAAGCCCGGCAATGCGTACGCTCTGTTGAGAGCGGGCGACGTATTAGAAACGCCTCCTCGCGAACTAGAAAACAACGGAGCGTTAAAAGAGGCAATGCTGTGGCACTTCAAGTCGCGGTCGGAAACAGCCTCGAGGATGGCGTCCGTGGACAAGGTTTCTTTGTACGAGGCGGCGTTTAGGCTTACGGGCATGACGGAAGGAGAATATTTGTATCCAACGCACCGGCAACTCATGCAAATTTACAAAGGTTGCGACAGAAGCAAGGCCACAGAGATAAATGAAGACGGGACGCCGCGAGTGACGGACAAGATGCTCAGGAGATACGCAGCGGAGCGTAACAGCCGCGAGAACGGGAACAAGCGAGCAAAACAGCGAAAGAAAAATGCACGGAGGACACCCCCGACAATATCAGCTGCGACGCGGCGCAAGTATGACAACGCACCGGTCAAAATTGACGACAAAATCAGCTCTGCCACCCCGCGTACCACTATCCGATCTATGATATCCGCCAAGATGTGGGGGAAACCCTTCAACCCCAGCACCCTGCCAAACAAAACAAAACAAGCCGCGCTGCACCGGCAGATAGAGATAATTCTTGGTTCGCTGGGGGAGGCCGTTCCTCTAACAGAAGAGGAGCGACAAGAAGACTTGGATATTGTCCGACAACTGAGAGAAGGTTCGACGGAAGATGGGGACGCAAACGATTCATACGCAGATAATTGGATTGGTGATGATCCTCGCATTCATGATAATTTTATGGAGTCACAGGATGAATTGCATCCGTGTTATTTCCCTGGACCCGACGTAGACGATGAGGAGGATGATGACATAGCTTATCGTCAAGCGCTAAACGCAGTCAAGGACGATTTGAGTGTATCTGCTGTCGAAACTGCCGTTCGCTCGAGCCGCCAGCATCTCAACCGCGCGATGGCAAACTATGTTACAGACGAAGTGTACAGAGAAAGGCATCGCCAAAAGCCCGCGCCGCCAAAAAGAAAGCGCCCGCCAGAGGAAGACACGGACAGCGGCACTGACACCGAGAAGGAGTTGGATGAGTTATTTGAGTCCTTAGATCAGAGCGGAGAAAAAGAAGCAAGAGAGGAGTCAGAATCCCCAAAAAAACGCAAAACAGATTCCCCAGACGAAAAGATACGACGGGCGTTAGAAAACAAAGACTCGGTGAATGGGATCCCAGATTGGTGGTACAAACTGTTTGAGGACGCGGGATTTGATGCAGCCATTGCCGCAATCAAACAAACTTCAGAGTACAAGCTTATCGCTGGGTTTTTGAAGTGAAGTTTTGTGCGTTAGGAGGGGAATTCGAGAGGGCGGCAAAGAAGAAAAAAAAAAAAGAAATAAAGTTAAGCTCTATTGTAAGGGGGGAAATTATTTCCCGCATTCTGTCTTTTGCTTTTGGTGCCAAACGTCATTGACAAACATGTTTCTACAACAAAGACGCGGCGACCGGAAGAAGCGCGAGCAGCAGTGTTTGACTAATCTCTACAGCTGTAAAGCGATGATGTTCGAGCGAATGAGTACAAAAGGCGAGCACGATTGCTTGGCCTCTAACCTGGTTTGCAACCCAGAAAATGAGCTGAATCTGCTGCACCGAAATGCGTTGCGTCAATCGTCGTGCTCTGGCATCAACTACATGTATATGTGTAACATGGGAATGGTGCACACTTGCACGACAGAAAAATGTAGCTTATGGGTTGACACTGGGGTGTGTCCGCTGACCGGGATAGTGCATGGGCAGGTGTTTCAAACGGGAAAAGACAGATCGGGTCACTACGTCCGCGGCAGTGGTTTTGGGCCCAATATCCAGAAAGGCTACGCCCGCGGCTCTTCGCGGCACATCAATTCGTTCAACGGGTTTGGTCGTTCCAAGCGACGAGTGTCTCTCTCCGATTCGTCCGTGGACTACACACGAAAGCATCCCGCGACAAAGCGCGTGAAGATGATGTCGTCGGGGAATTGGTTCCGAAAGAGCGGCAGCGGCGTTATCACAATAGAACGAGAAGTTAAACAGAAGAGAGTTCCTGCAATAACTAAACAGCAGAGAGATTTGGCTCAGCAGGTCGCCAATCGGTCAGAAGTCAGGATTCCGCGTAAACTGCCGTCAAGCAATCCCGTGAAGGATGAAACGGAAAAAAGAGAGGCTGCACAGCCAGTGCGGCGTAAGGTCAGCAAAAACATGATGGCGAGATTTGAAGCAAAGACTCAAAAGCTGATCACTAATCTACTGTATGGGGATACTCGCCGGAAACTAAACAAAAAGGCAGAGTCTGACGCCCAGAAGAAATGGGAATCTTTGTATAGTCGTTACCAGGCCCTGGTAAAAGAGGAAGGGCGGCAAGAGACTTTTAAGGAGCGGTATGAGATTGCTCTCAACAGCCGAGCTGTATTGCCTTTCCAGATGCTCGAAAACGACGGAAAGTTGATTAGAAAGTACGTCAGTATCGTCAAGCATGTGTGGGCCATCGTTCGTAAGTACGGCCCAGCCTCTTATGGTGACTCGGGTGACCGAGTATGCGTACAAATGACGCTGGGCACTCTATACAGCATGCGCAACAGTGGCATCATTGTGGGAAACACGATGTTTTTGCCGCGGAACCCGGAGCTTCACCATCTGCCGACGCTGCAGCTCTTGAACCATTTTCGCCAAGCAAAAGGTAAAGTGGCTTCATATAATCGCAGCTACACGCAAGGAGCAAACGCAATCCGGGCGGCGTACGAAGCTGCTGTGAAACAAGGAGTACCACACTCAATTCTTGTGATTGATTCTGCTATTTTGGCACCAGAAGAGACCAAGGTCAACGGGAAGCGCCTGGAGTCCAACTATACAAAAAGCATCTCTCGTCGTGGTGCGGCTCTTGCGGAGGAGTGGGAAAATGATTACATCTACTTGACCCATGAACAAGTGTATGATCAAATCGTTAAAGATGGAGCGTGCCGAAAGAACCCACCAAAAGGAGCCGAACAGACATGCAAAGCTAACTTGCTCCGCATGAACCAGGAAGCTGCTGCTGACTATGACAGCGTCGTGTCTTTCTTGGCAAAAAAATTGCCACAGATGCATGACACTGAAATAAGACTTGCAGTCGACAAACACAGAGCATGGCAAAGCGAAGAACTCTACCGCATTTGCTTGGATGCTCTTACAAAGGCGTAACATAAAAAAAAAAAATGCTGCCTTTTTTTATTTCGTCAATAACACCGCGCGCATGCTTGTGTCCGAGGAAGTACAATAAATTCAAAAGTGGACCGATTTTTGGCATGCTTGGAGTAGACACTTGTGATAACAATACCCCAGGAATCACAAAAGTACCTCGTTTCGGCTTTGGTCCCTGGTTTACTTTCCTGGTTTACAATCTGGCGCCCAAACCGAAGAAAAAAACGGCCATTCTAATTCACTCTGATCCGCACTGGGTTCTCGACATTCAGAATCACGAAGCAGCTGGTACAGAGTTGTGGAAGCCTGCACTCGTGGTAGGGCCTTTTTGTAGTTCTCGGCATGCTGAAAACTTCAAGTCTCTGTGGGAAAAGGGCCCACGCCCGCGTTATGACAGACTGCTGTGGGGTGTAGTTCTGTGTAGAACTTACAACGACAAACACAAGATTGATTTATGGTACGAAAGTAACGGTGACTTGGTGTTGGCCATCGAAGTTCCAGCGCGATTGGCAGAGGAGAGAGTAAAAAGACAGCACATCAGACGCATGCGTAGGGGAGCGCCCGGGGAGCGTCGCCAACGAATGTTTGAACTCATGTCAAAAGAGGACCGAGATGTAACCGTTGGTTCAACCAAAGCGAGGCGTGAGGGTCGCGAAGCCCGCGACGGGAAAAAGAAGAAATAAAATTACGCTCTCAATAAATCTGTGATAAACTCTCATTTTTTTTTATTGGGTAAAAGGAGAAAATACAAACTCTGATTTGATTTCTTTGTCTTTTGGTTTGCACATCTGTTGCAATCGTTCCATTCGAAACTTGCACAGTACCCGCAATTGCTTCCCTTTCCAATCTTTGCGACGGAGGTTTACCAGTAGCGTCGACATACGCCCAAGTACTCCGTATGTGCGTTTGCTGCATCTCCGCTTTTTCATGTTTTTTTCAAACCGCAGGGCTTCCTTCCGTGTTTTGAACCCAGAAACAATGATCAAAGGAACATATGGTCGCCCTTCGTGAGTGTGTTTCGCCCCCTTACTGCTTGTGTTGTGCTCCTTGAGCCGCCTCGCAAAATTGTTTGTGTATCCAGTGTAGACTCTGTGCGGGTCTTTGGTCGAAAATAAGCAATAGCAAGCAAAATTCCCAACCATAGCTTGGCTTCCATCATCGCCTTTTCGTATTTTCAAGGGCAAGTCACATGACATCTGAATTCTTGATAGAAACGAGAGTGACTGCTCACAAAGTACTAGGGTGCTTTCTGTTACCGTGCTCCGTGTAGCTGGCTCTAATGCATTACAGTGCTGTTTGACAATCTGGCACCAGGATTAAAAATACAAGTGTGTGAAGGGGGCTGTCACCAGGGGAGGAGGAAAAACAACAACAACACATACAACGCGACAATGAGTACTCATCATTGCACAGGCAAATGCAACCACAAGAAGAGAAAAAATAGAAGCATCAAAGAATTTATGGCAGAAGGGAAAAAAGGCAGCAAAGACCCCGCTCCTGTGAGAAAAGGGCAGATTTCACAGTCTCGCTTTCGTCGCGCTATCGTGCAACAACTTTGTAACCTGTGTACAGAGGCAGAAGAAGACTTCTTTCTTGAGAGTGCGATACGCGGGCTACTTGACGAGCAGGGCAATGTGTGCGTTGCGCCAGAATTTGTGGACACAGTGCGTAAGATCTTTGACACGTACATGCAAGACGTCTTTCTTGTTTTAGAGGAAATGAAAAGGGGCGATTGGGTAGTCAACAAGGCTGCAAAGGTTTTGTGCAGTTCTACCGTGGAACAAGCTGTCCAGCACCTCGACACGCTTCGTGTAATTTCTCACGAATAGGAAATCAAAGAAAAACTGTATGGGCTCAAAAACTTTCTTTGTGGGGAAAAGGGGGTAGTTTTTTTTTTTCTTGTGGAGTTTCCGGTGTGGTGTCAATGATTAGCGTTCTTAAGGCCGTGTTGTTGGTAATCGTGGTGCTGGGGGGTTTGAACGAATTTCTGGCTATCACGGAAAAGAAAACGGAGTGCGAAGCCCGTCGTAGCCGTGCTCTGTACGCTTTAAGGCCCGGGGGGCCGTGTGGGGACTTTGAAACACGAGTACATTTATCTGGGGAGTTTTTGAAGTGTGACCAAGCGGAAAAGGTTGCGCGAATGAATGTATATTCGTGTTCAATCAGAAGTTGGCTGGCAGGGTGGTTGCCTTCGAGGATAATGGCAGTGGTGGCAGAACATTTTTACGCATCCATGATAATTGCTGCTGCACTTATTGTTTCAACGGTGTACATCATAGTCGCCGGGGTGGTACACGATCGAGCGCATCAAAGGACGATGCAAATGTTCAGTGGTCAGCATTTGCCGTATCAACCATCTATAGATGGTCGGAGTCGCCAGCTACTGATTGCTAATCAAAGTCAGTCAGGGGAGTACGATGATGACTGGGCATTTCGCCAATCCTACGGCAATCGCCCAACAAAAAGCGTACAATATATTGTCGAAGAGCCCGTGGACGACAGAAAAGGATACTGGAACAACTACTGAAAAACGATTAAACTGGAGATTTTTTTTTCAGTAAATGTTTTTTTTTTTTATTTTTTTATTTTTTTTTTGGTTTTGCTTCAATCCACTCCCAACTCTTTGCCGGCAAGCCGCAGTATTTTATCGCAGTCCGAGTTTTTAAAAGTGAACTCATTTTACTGGATAGCACTTTGCTTAACGCCCGGCTCTGTAGTTCATATCCCTGAGGGCATATGACTCTCCTTCACGAACTTTCTTGCATCCCTCGTAGACATCGGGTCCCCAATGGCCAGTGTTGGGCCTAACAATGGTGCGACCGCTTCCGTCGTCTTCTTCCTGGTGCCCGCGGTACATGTAAGTGTTGCGGTGAATCTGTCCTCTGATGGGCACATCCGAAACTCCTCTCATCTGCCCAACTCCATACATCGCACGAATTCTGGCGGCCGTGCAATAGTGGGGCGCTCCCTGGCCGACGATTCCTCTGAAACGGAAGCCGGCGTTCCAATGCCCGGTGATGTCAAACGGGTTGGGGAGGTTGTGAATGCGAGTGTTGTAGTCGACCATGATGCAAATGATGGAAGGTGCGTCGACACTCGCCATCTGCATGCTTCCGTAGGTCTCCCGAGTGTGGAATCCGGTACCCAGACCACCCTCGTATCCCAACACAAAGACATCGGGAATGATGAACACGTTCTTGGGCTGATGGCAGAAGGCTCCCATGTAGAAGTGGAAGTTGATGCCATGAGTCTTGGTCATTGCGTCGTTTCCAACCATCACGTCAGGTTGGCCGATGTAAGTGAACCCGGACTCTCCGCCGGACTGGCACTTGGCAATGATCTGGGTGATCACCTGGGCGTTGGGACGGGCAATGAGAAAGTTGACCGGGACCAGCATGTTGTTGTTGGCGAGCGAAAGCAACTGCTGTTTGGTGAAAGGCAGACCAATGTAGACCAAGGCCAAAATCTTGCTCAAAGTACTCATGCCGGAGCGGGCAATCTGTTCTACATGCACGGCCATCTGGCCAAGTCGGAGGCGGAGCTCTCCCTCACTCAGATTCGCGAATCCGAGGGAGCGGAACCCGGCGGGCACAAAACCAGAGTCGGCCTTTCTCCTGTCGACATCAATCTCTCCGCCAATGGGCGCGGAGAGTCCAGCCAAATCGGCCTCGTCGAAGCCGTACAGCACGCGTTCTCTCTGGTTGGTCTGTCCCAAGCGCTCAATGGAGCTGGTAATCATGCGAGACACCGCGGGAAAGCTGAATAGATCGGCGGGGAAGTTGGACTGGACGGGCATACGAGCAAGGAGATCAGCGTCGCCGCCTTCAACCATCTCTTCCATTTGTCCTCCGCCGTTGCCGTTGGCGTTTCCTCTTGCTTGGTCAGCTCTGAACCAATTTTCTTTTAGATTGCGGGCTGCCTGGGGAGAGGCGTACCCAGCAGGATTTCCCCAGAAAACGCGGGCGTCTTCACCGCCCGCAACCTCTCTGTACTGGCGCATGGTTTCGTTGAGGTACGCGTTGAAGCCAGTTTTGCCTCCCGCGATCTTGGTCTTGTTAATGTTGGCTATGATGACTTCGGCCATCTGATCGATCTTGCTCTCAAACGTGTCGTTGTTTGCTCTGATTTCCTTCAGCTTTGTCTTAAGCGCTTCGTCTACGGCGAGCTGCTCCAGTGCCAACTCCACGGCTTCCTGAGCGGTCTTCGATTCTCCGTTTGCCTTATACACCGGCACGGATCCCGCCGTAACAATGGTTTTGTATAGCAGCTCTCCTGGGCTCTGCTCGGAAGTTGCCGGGTCCAAAAACACCGAGTCCCCGGCAATGTTGACCAAGCGGCTGGCAACGTTTTCAAAGGCGGTGATAATTGGACTGTCTTCATCGCTCAGTGCTTCCCAGGTGACATTGTAGGCGTTATCTCCCACTCCTCGAAGTCTTTTGCGGACCTCGGTCAGGGCGTCATCTACGCCTGCAAGCGCACTGTCTCTGACATTCATGCGCCCTTGAAACATCGCCGTTTCCATAGATGCAGCGGCCTTCTTGTACATCGCCGCGTCAAGCGCCTCGCGGGGAAGATCTCCGATAAACTTGATGCTGTCGTAGGAGTTGGTCTCCATTGCAAACGGGTCATATGCAGCATCGGGATCCTCGTTCAACCCAAGCTCAGACAGAGACTCTACAAACCCTTGGTCAGTCCAGCAGTTTGCGTTCTCTATGCAGTCCACCAACCCAATCTCGGTCATCAGATCCTTGGTCTGGTCATAGACTAGGATTGACCTGCGGGCGTTGTTGTAGGCACCCGAGCGCTGGTTGTCCTGGAGAATATTCCACTCTCCAAATTGTCTGGTGCGCTTGAAGGGATCGACGTCTCCCTGGTTCTCAACGTGGAACGTCCTGGCAACAAACACTTGACTGTCATTGACAAAGGACACGGGATCCGCGTGAGAGAGAGGAGTCGGGGTGTTTTTGTCTTTGGGAGCCCCACGAAGCTTTCCGTTGATGCGGTCCACGGCTTCTTGCCCACCTTCGCGGAAGCGGGTTTTTCTTATGGGCACTGTCTGAGCGTAAATCTCCATCTCCTCCCCAAGGATGTAGGTATCGGCTTTTCCTTTGAACCTGTGCATCATGGCCTTGACCTTGGCGTCGATCTTCTCCATTGGATTGTCGCGTTCCTTCTGCAGGGCGCCAAAGATGAACAGATCCCACTTCATATAGTTCACCAAATCGGCGGTGTTCATCTCTCCGTGTCTCTTCAACCAAACCTGCTGGGGGTCGTGAGCTTGCAATAGCGCTCTGTAGACTTCTGCGTGTGCCGTTTGAATCATCGCAACGGTGAACTGCTGGAGCAAGGCGTTGTATCGCTTCTTTCCCTTCGGGGTCTTTAAGAATCCCCATTCAAGTCTGGCCGTCAGCGAGTATCTTGCAAGAGACACTGTTTGGGTACTCTCCGTCTGGGTCAGCATGTGGGCCACGGCCTGTTCGGGCGTGACACTAAAGAATCCTCCATCCGCTTCAAAGTGTTGCAGGGTCAAAACGAGCTGGTTGACTCTCGCCCACGGAAACACTTCACTCAGCTGCCAGTCCTGTTGGGCGTCCCAGGCATGCTGCTCCGCATCTGTGCGGATCATGAGTGTAGTGTCCACTCCGTCCGGGTAGTTTTGCGTGTGGAAGCGGCGCTTTTGCCACGCGCTGGTCTGGCCAGGCGTAGAGTTCGCGGTCACATACCCGTCATATGGGTTGTTGACAGTGTTATAGAGCCCTCCAGCTTGAAAGAGCTGTGAAGACGGCATGTTGGTGTCGATGGCAGACATTGCGTAGAGTAATCAAAAAGAAAAAAAGAGCGACTGTTGTCGGTACAACCCTTTCTGTAATAATCAAAGTTAAAAAAACATTTTTTTTTCAAAATGAGGGAGGGTTGAATTTGTCTCTTGTCCAATAAAGACCAAAAACTGGACCACTTAAATAACCAGAGATTGCGCGACGAAGAAAGACCCGCCCTCTCCAGCGCGACAGACACGAGCATCAAATCAAAGAGAGTAAAAAAAAATAGAAATGACAAAAAGGCGGAGGAAAATAAAACACAGTGAAAAACTCAGGCTCACCCTTAGGTCTGTTTCGCTATTTAATGTTACTGTGCGCGACTTACCACAGATAGGAGTATGTTCTTAATTATAGTTTGAATTTATTATTGCGCTGCTTTTGATTCAAAAAACTCCAGTTGGGATATTCCGTTGTCCGTGCAAGTTCGCCTTCCTCCCGTGTGACCCGAATTGTTGCTAGTTTGTTGTTAATCACTATTTGCCGCTCTGCCAGTCTCCCATAATCCCCGCGCGTTTTTTCTATCACATTTTGCAGCTGTCGTAGAAGAGTAAACAGCTTGTTTTGTATGGCAAATAACTTCTGCATTTGTGATCCTGCGCCTTTCTTTCGCTTCTTTGAATAACCCAGTCCACCATTCTCCTCCTCTGCCTCAATTAACAATTGATGCAGCCTTTCTCGCAACACTGCGGGCTCGATGTCATTGGCCAGTGCTTTCTCTAGTCTTTCGAATACAGCAGCAGTTTCGGGCAAACACAGTGCACCAGCAGCTGCGTCCACCGCGGTCAAAAGTTTCATTATGTGTGCAAGACCAACGTTTTCCATGCAAACACAACGGGCTCGTCTCAGTTGTTTGTGCTGTTCTGTGATCGGGATTGCTGGGAAGTTCTCAAAAATCTTGAACCCCGGTGCGTCAAATGAGATCTGTTGGCTAGGTGCCGGTGCCTCTTCTAAGCGCTCCCGCTTTACTCTAACAGCGTCAGTGGAGCCGGTTTCTTCCGAGCTCGAGTGTTCACGCTCTCGCTTTATACGCACAGGGAACCCTTCCGATTCGGTGCCTAGTTCCACTTTCACCTGCACAAAAACAAGGTCTTCCTGCCCCTCAGACATCACTGAGTTTTTTGAATGCCTGATAAAAGTCCCCGAAAA
>Ga0316204_10002050_pt1 | contig 48449 bp, 44 predicted proteins | sample 6monrhotite_MG_2_FD_205661 | JGI IMG/M metagenome (GOLD analysis project Ga0316204, IMG submission 205661) | Microbial mat bacterial communities from mineral coupon in-situ incubated in ocean water Damariscotta River, Maine, United States -... | ecosystem: Environmental > Aquatic > Marine >... | reverse complement strand
TCCCGGTTGATGGTAATTGTTCATGCCTGTTCTCTGTGTACTTACTCAGACGCGTATTATCTCAAACTGCTTCCACTATGTGTTCGTCGACCTGTTATTTGGCGGAATTATTAGAGATACCCTTAATTTGTTCAATAGTGACGGGAGTATCATGTGAAAAAGACTAGTAGGGTGTCATGGTTAAGCAGCGCGCGTTCGCCAAGACCTAAGTTTCTTGGTCCGTTGAAAAAGCAATCTCGAAGTTTTGCTGAGCAATTACTTGCATATCTGATGAGTAATATGTTGTCTGTTATGTGGACTATCGTTTTGATAGTGGGAACTCTGTCGTTTCTACTGTACTCATGGGGAATAGGTTATCTGCCCACTAGCCTTAGTATAGAAACTGCCACACCGTTACTTGCTGCAATATCAGTTATAGGAATATTTGTGACCTTTGTTTTATCAGTGAGTCTAGTGATGCCTGGATTGATCGCAAATATTATTTTGGATGGAGCTGTTAAATCAGCTAAATTGAAATATTTTTTTGTGGCTTTAGCAACAATTTTCTTTTCACTTTACCCGTTATTAGTGGTGTTCGTGCTTGCATCAAAATATGAAGAAACTGTCGGTGCTTTTGATGAGGTGAGAACAGTTGGTGTTGCGCTTGTATTTTTAGTTGCTGTCAACGTTATGATTGCGAAAAAAAACAGTAAAGGTTTTCTAGTCTTTAGTTTTATCTTCGCTCCCTTGATTTCTTGGTTTCTCCTGCTTATTCTCTTTAAACAATGGGATGTGATAACACAAAAAACCATGCAAAGGTATAAGTTCGGTCAAATGAAAAATGTAACACTTTTATTAGATTATCAGGGTGTCCAGATTGCCAGACAATATATTAATCCTGTTTCACTAAGAGAATTGGCGGCCTCATCAGTTGCTTCAGTTGGGGAGATGTCAAAAGTTAGGGTAGAGAAAAAAACAGACAAATCCTATTTGACGGAAGGCTGTCTCTTTAAACCAATTACGATTCTTTCAAGGCTGGGTAATGAATATTATGTTGAAGTCAATCTTCAAGAAAAGAAGAAAGATATGGGCGAAGAGCAGAAAACAAACGAAGAGAATCGATTTGTTATTCCATCATCTCATGTGTTGTCATGGCGAATGAGGCAAGAAGATAAGGGTGTTTCAACGAGACTAATTTGTCCTTAGGTAGCCGTAATTACTAACTTTTCCTGATTTTGATACGATCAGCGCTAGCCAATTTAACCTGTGTGTTTCTGTTCGTAATATAGCTTTTGAAATTAATTGTGCCTTTGCTATTTGACGAGTTCTCTTGTGATGTATAAACTAATGTTTATACATTTGACTGGGAGTTGATTATGTCTGAAGCGGTGCTTGATATAAAACAATGGGGAAATAGTTTGGGAGTGCGTTTGCCAGCAGCAGTGGCAAGAGCAGCTCATTTGCAAGTTGACCAACGTGTACGTATCTCGGTTGAGGGAGATCAGGTTGTCATTAAGCCATTGAAGGAGGCTTGTCTGACTTTGGAACAGCGTGTGGCGGCTTATGATGTTAAGCGCCACGGTGGTGAGCAGATGCTTGTAGAGCAAACACTTGGAGCTGAACGTTGGTAGTGGCTGCAAAGAAGTTGCCTAAGCTACGCTGGATACCGGAACGGCAGGAGATTATCTGGATTGATTGTAATCCGCAGGCAGGAAGGGAGATGCGAGATGTTCATCCTTTTTTGGTGTTATCTCCCCTTCTTTTTAACGAGAAGACTTCGCTGGTTATTGGCTTGCCGATGACTACTGCTGAATATAATTCCGATAATCCTTTTGCGCTTGCCGTGGGTATAGCTTCAGGAAAAAAAGCGGGGCAAATAAGTTATGTACTTTGCCATCAGCCCAAATCGTTTGATTGGCGTTTGCGCAAAGCCAAGCCTCATTTTTTGAAAAAGCTGCCCGATGAACTGTTCGCACAGGTTTGTGAACGACTAAATCAGATTATTCAATTGGGCTAAGATCGCCTAGGGCTGTGTAGATTTGTTTTGTCATTCCCACTAAGCGGTAATCTCCAAAAATCTAGGTTGCTTATAAATGTAAATTCGTCATTGATGGAACTACTAACCATCTCACTAAGGCAGCAAGCTGCCAAGTAATTGGTTATCCCGCGAAAGCGGGAATCTAGTAGATTGAAAATATCTCGTGTAGCGGCTCAATATATAGGTTTTGTCCGCTACGCGGGATGTTTGTTTGGATGGATCACCGCTTTCGCGGAGATGACAGAATAAAACTGTGTGACCCTTAGAGCCTAAAAAATTGTGAAACCGTCTCAACCTTTCAGAAAGTAGACAATGACGCTTAAAACTCACCACAGAGACACCGAGACACAGAGAAATCCAAAGCATTTAAGCGTTGGCTGGCTTTGCTGTCTCTATGTCGCAGCGGGGTGTGTTTAGAATGAATCTTCTCCGGCTTTCTCTCAGTCTCTTGCGCCGCGATTGGCGTGCAGGGGAGTGGCGCGTGTTGTTGCTGGCGCTGGTATTGGCAGTGGCTAGTCTGGCTACGGTTGGGCTGTTTGCGGATCGGGTGCGGCAGGCTTTACAGCAGCAGGCGCAAAGCTTGATTGGGGCTGATTTGCGCATTACTTCTACGCGGACGTTTTCTCCAGACTACATTCAGATGGCGCAGGCGCGTGGTTTGCAGGTGGTGCTGAGTCGCACTTTTCCAAGCATGGTGGCGCATGGTGAGCAGGTGTCGTTGAGCGAAATTAAGGCCGTTGAGGCAGGCTATCCTTTGCGGGGTGAGATTGAGGTTGCCCCTCTTAGACAAGCGGGTGAGGGGAGTATTCCGCAACGTGGTTCGGTGTGGGTGGATGAGCGATTGTTGCGCCGTCTTAATATACAGGTGGGTGATGAGGTGGATATAGGGGCGCTGCACTTCAAAGTGGCTGCGCGTATTGTGAAGGACATCGACCAATCCATTGGTTTTGCAAGCTTTGCACCTCGTGTGCTGATGAATGATGCGGATTTAGCGACGACGGGTTTGCTTCAGGAAGGTAGTCGTATTGCGTATCGTTTAATGTTTGCAGGCGACGCGCAGCAAGTGGCCGGTTTGCGTGGTGCACTACAAAAGCAACTTTCAGCTAACGAGAAAATGGAGGATGTGCGCGATGCGCGTCCTGAAATTCGCACGGCGCTGGAACGTGCGGAACACTTTCTCGGTCTTGCTGCATTAACTGCCGCTATTCTTGCAGGGGCTGCGATGGCGCTGGCAGCGCGACGTTATGTAATGCGGCATCTGGATGGGGTTGCGGTGATGCGCTGTATGGGCGCGCAGCAGGGGCAAGTGCTATGGCTATTTTTATATCAATTTATCTTGCTAGGTGTGTTGGCGGTTTTGCTTGGTGGCTTGCTGGGCTATGTAACACAAGCGCTGTTAGTAGAAAGTATTTCGACAATGCGTGAGGCGGGCTTGCCCCAGCCTGGGATATTGCCTTTGCTTAAAGCCGCAGCCAGTGGTTTTGCTTTGTTGCTGGGTTTTGCTTTTTTGCCGCTGCTGCAACTACGCAAAGTTTCGCCCTTGCGAGTGTTGCGACGTGAATTAGGTTTGCCGGAAGCGAGCGGCTGGCTGATCTATGGGTTGGGCGTGGCAGTGTTGGCGCTATTATTTCTTTGGCATGCCGGATCGTTGAAGTTGGGGTTGTCGGTATTGGCTGGATTGTTAATAGGTATGCTGTTTTTTGGATTGCTCGCTTGGCTGATGCTGCATACGCTGCATCGACTCTCGCAACGGGGTTGGCGTGTGGCTAATCGCGGGCAAGGTCCGTTCTTGCAATATGCGAAGAGTTTGCAATTTGCGCTTGCTAATCTGGTAAGACATGGTCGCGGCAATGCCGTGCAAGTGGTGGCACTCAGCTTGGGAGGCATGGCGCTATTGGTGTTGACCTTGGTGCGAGCCGATTTGATGCAAAGCTGGCAGGGTAAGTTGCCCCCTGACACGCCTAACCGTTTTGTGGTGAATATTCAGCCGGATCAGGTTCAAGCTGTACACGCGTTTTTTACACAACAATCTTTGTCTCAGCCTGATTTGCAGCCGATGGTACGTGGCAGATTAATTGAAATTAATGACCATATTGTCAAAAGTGAGAGCTATTCTGAACCGCGCGCAAAAGCATTGCTGGAGCGTGAGTTCAATCTTTCGTATATGGATCAAATGCCAGCTTGGAATGAGTTGGTGAACGGCTCTTGGTGGCAGGAGGGCGAGACGGGGCAGCTTTCGGTAGAGGAGGGAATAGCTAAAACCTTGGGTATCCATCTTGGCGATAAGCTGAGCTACGATGTGGCAGGAAGTCGTTTTAGTGCGCGCGTCACGAGCTTGCGTAAGGTACAGTGGGATTCGATGAAGGTGAACTTCTTTGTTATCGCTACGCCAGATTTACTTAAAGATTCGCCGACTAGTTATTTGAGTAGTTTCTATCTGCCAGTGGATAAAGTGCGCGCTGGAGACGAGTTGTCGCGTACTTTCCCCAATGTCTTGTTAATTGACACGGGAGCCGTGATCGCCCAAGTTCGTAGCATCATGGATCAGATAGCACAGGCCATGAGCGCGGTATTTTTGTTTACCTTGTTCTCCGGGCTTGCGGTGCTCTATGCAGCTTTGCTTGCTACACAGGATGAGCGTAGTCAGGAAGCGGCAATTTTGCGTACATTAGGTGCGGACAGTAGCTATTTGCGGCGTTTGCATCTGTCTGAGTTTGCCGTGCTAGGTGGCTTGAGCGGTCTGTTCGCAGCTGCAGGTGCAGAGCTGCTGGCTTGGGTGCTGGCACATTTTGTATTGGATATTCCTTATGTGGCGAGCATGTCTGTGTGGTTGATTGGCGTGCTGGGAGGTATAGCCGTCGTGACATTGGCCGGATGGGTGGCAACGCGTCGCATTGTAAAGTTACCACCGCTGAGAATATTGGCCGCAGATTAAACAACATCTAATGCTGAATTTCTGACGAAGCTATTGGCGCTGGGATGAAAATCTGAATTAATCTGCAAATCTGTCGATTGAACTGCAGTTTGTAGGTTGATATAGTTTGTCTTTCGCGAGTTTTGCATAGCACAGAACATCTTCTGAATAGAAATGCAGTGGCTCAACTATATAATCTTGAGACTGCCGAAGTGGCAAGCTAATGTAGCTTAATTTAAAATTAACCGCTCATGGGGAGGTTGATTAACTTGTCATTCTGGCGAAGATGGGTATTCAGTGCTTTGATTTTTATGGGTTCCTGCGTTCACGGGAACGACAAAGCCATATAATTAAGTACGTCCCTAGTGCTAAAGGGCTTTCGTGTTTCGATTGTTTGTACGACTGGGGCATACATAAAAGGCGATATAGGCATGGCACGTCCCGAAAAATTTCACTTAGGTGATCTACTGCTACAGAAGAAACTCATTGCGACTGAGCAATTGCAACTTGCGTTGACTCTGCAGCAAAGCAGCGGACGCAAATTGGGCAGGGTGCTGGTGGATAATGCCTTTGTAAGCGAAGAGCAAATATCGCAAGCTATCGCCAAGCAGCTCAACATTCCTTTCATTAACCTCAAGTACTACAACGTCAATCTTGATATTGTCACTCTCCTGACTGAAAGTCAGGCAAGGCATTTTCGTGCAATTGTGTTGGAAGAGCGCAATGGTGCGCTGTTGATAGGCATGTCCGACCCGTCGGATTTATTTGTGTATGACCAGATATCGCGCATTATTAAGAGCAACATAGAATTAGCTGTTGTTACCGAAGGGCAGTTACTGGAAACGGTTGATCGAGTTTATCGCCATACTGAAGAGATTAGTGGGCTAGCGCGCGAGTTGTCGGAAGATATCGGCGATAGCTTCATCGACTTTGGCGCGTTGAGTGACACAGTTGGATTAGAGGATGCACCAGTCGTTAAATTGTTGCAGTCCATGTTCGATGATGCTTCGCAAGCGCGAGCTTCGGATATTCATATCGAGCCACAAGAAACACGCTTGCACATTCGTTTTCGTATTGATGGAGTCCTGCATTTGCAAACCAAGGCTGACAGCAAGATTGCGCCTTCACTTGTGGTGCGTTTGAAGTTAATGGCGGGCTTGGATATATCCGAAAAGCGTCTGCCACAGGATGGACGTTTTAGTGTGCGGGTTCGCGATCAGGCGGTGGATGTACGTATGTCCACACTGCCAATGCAATACGGCGAATCGGTAGTTATGCGTTTGTTGAATCAGAGTAGCGGAATTTTGGGATTGGATAAGTTGGGAATGCCGGCAGAAATGCTTAAACGCTTCCGTGAAGTAATTAATCGCAGTAGCGGTATGGTGCTAGTGACTGGTCCGACTGGGAGTGGGAAAACCACCACGTTGTATGCAGCTTTGTCCGAGATTAATACGGTCAATCAAAAGATCATTACAGTGGAAGATCCGGTGGAATATCGTCTTCCAGGCATTATTCAAGTTCAGGTCAGCGAGAAGATTGAATTGACCTTTTCGCGTGTGCTGCGAGCCGCCATGCGTCAAGATCCAGATGTAATTCTGGTGGGTGAAATGCGTGATGAAGAAACTGCGCAGATTGGTTTGCGTGCGGCAATGACAGGGCATTTAGTGTTTTCTACACTGCACACACGAGATACGGCGGGTACGTTGTTCCGTCTGGTGGATATGGACGTGCCCAAGTATATGTTGGCTTCTTCTGTGCAGGTCATTTTAGCGCAACGCTTAGTGCGCCGTATATGTGAAAGTTGTAGTGCAGCTTATACCCCAAGAGCGCAAGAGAGTGAATGGTTAGAGAACGAGGGGCTACAAAGCAAGGATTGGGGGGCTTTGCGCTACGGGCGTGGCTGCTCGCATTGTAATGGTAGTGGATATTTTGGACGTTTGGCTATTTATGAAATGTTGGAAATGACCCAGACTATTGCGGATGCCTCCGTTCATGAAAATGCCGTCCGCTATATGGAGTTGGCACGTGAGTATTTAAAGGGAAAGACGTTGTTAGACTCTGCGCTCATACAATTAAAATCTGGTATTACTAGCGTAGCTGAAGTTATGCGTATTACTAATCAGATGGAAGATTAATGCCGGTATTTTCTTATAAAGGTCGCAGCAAAAGCGGAGACCTAGTGCAGGGCATACTCGAAGGTGCGGACAGTAGTGCGGTTGCCGATAAACTATTCAATACCAACATAACGCCGATAGAGATCACACCGTCAAAAAAAATGCGTGCTGACGAGAATCTGTTCGAGGTTCGTCAAATATGGTGGGAAATCTTGAGTGAAAAACCGGTTAGCACTTTAGATTTGATGTTGTTTAGTCGCCAGATGTATACCTTGTTAAAAGCGGGTGTTCCTATTATGCGTGCCTTAGCCGGTTTGCAAGAGACTGCACAGAGTCCCGCCTTCGTTGCCATGCTGCATGATCTGCGTGAGAGTTTGGATAACGGTCGCGAATTAAGCATAGCGATGCATCGTCATCCGCGCATTTTTTCACCATTTTATATCAGTATGATTCAAGTCGGTGAAATGACCGGTATGCTGGATGAGACCTTTATTCGCTTGCATGCGCATCTGGAGTTTGAGAAGCAGATGCGGGAAAATATTAAAAGCGCACTTCGTTATCCTACTTTTGTCCTAGTTGCGATCGCTCTCGCTCTCGGGGTGGTGAATGTTTTTGTGATTCCTGCATTCGTTAAAGTGTTTGAAGGTTTTCATGCCGAGCTTCCTTTGATAACGCGCATGTTGATTGCTTCTTCTAATTTGATGGTGCATTTCTGGCCCTTGGTGCTGATAATTATTGTTGGCCTAATTGTTATTTTTCGTTCCTATATTCATACTGTCGGCGGAAAATTCCAATGGGACAAATATAAACTTCATATACCTATTGCCGGAAAAATAATTTTTAAATCAACTTTGGCACGCTTTGCTCGCAGTTTGGCACTGAGTATGAAAAGCGGTATCCCAATTTTGCAGGGCTTGAATGCCGTGGCATTGGTGGTAGATAACGAATTTATGCGTGGACATGTCGAGCAGATGCGTGAGGGGGTAGAGCGCGGTGAGAGTATTTTGCATACGGCTGTCGCTTCAGGAGTGTTTAATGCTGTTGTGCTGCAAATGATTGCAGTGGGAGAAGAAGCAGGAGCGCTAGATGATTTGATGTTTGAAGTTGCGGCTATGTATGAGATGGAGGTAGAGTACGAAGTAAAGACATTGGGCGCGCAGATAGAGCCTTTTTTGATCATCGCGCTCGGCGTGCTGGTTCTCATCCTCGCGCTTGGGATTTTCTTGCCAATGTGGGATTTAGGTAGAGCAGCTTTGCATTAATAGTCAAGTTTAGACTCAGATATGCATGTATGACTGCATATTAACTTTGGCAGAAATTTCATTTACTGTGTGCGCTATGAGTTGATGATTATTGCGAGAAACACAAAGATTCGTATTCTATTTATTTAATGTAAACTGTAACTGATCTTGATGTTGCATCTCAAACGAGCGCGTCGTCTGGATTTGAAATGTGGGCAAGTTGGTCGTTCTCTAAGATAAATACCAGTGCAGATATGATCGAAAATATAAGGAGAATGTGAATGAAAGTTCAACAAGGTTTTACTCTCATTGAGTTAGTCGTGGTAATCGTAATTTTGGGTATTTTGGCTGCGGTAGCTTTGCCAAAATTCGCGGATCTCAGAGGTGATGCAAATACGGCTGCTTTAAACGGATTGAAGGGTGCTATGGCCTCTGCCGCATCTATTGCTCATGCGGCACAACTGACAGCAGGTGTTGCTTCAAATGTTTCGGTTACATTGGAAGGATCTTCTGTAGGGATGGTTAATGGCTATCCATCTGCTTCCGCATCAGGCGTAGCCGCTGCAATCAGCGGTAATGATTTTTCATGGCAAACTAGTCTTGGTATGGGAAAGAGTGCAACTTGCTATGTGGGCTATACGGAGGCTGGTGCTGGCGGGACTTTTCCTGCTATCGGAACAGTAAGCGATGCTTCTGGATGCTAAATACCCCGATTAGAGTGAATTAGATATTAAGCGAGGCGATAGAGTTTAAAGATATAAAGGGGGGCCTAGGTCTCCCTTGTTTTTCGTCATTAATTGTAAATGAGCGGCATAAAATTATTCTGCGCATAATATAGAGAGTCGCAGTGTTATGGACTTGAGTAATGATATAAAAGCAGCAGCCCAACATGGTTTTACTATGGTTGAGTTGGTCTCGGTTATGATTATCATTGCTATTCTCGCAGCAGTCGCAATACCAAAATTTTTTGATCGTGCTGAGTTCGATAATCGTGGATTTCATGATCAGATTAAGGCGACATTGCGTTATGCGCAGAAATTAGCAATTGCGAAGCACCGCTTTGTCTGCGTGGTGTTTACAGTAAATAGTATTGAGTTGAGGTATGGTTCCAACAGCGACTGTAGTGTTGCTCAGGGAATTTTAGCAAGTCCGTCTGGTACTCCGTATCCGCTCACTAGTTCCCAATCTTTTTTTAATTTCCTGCCGACGAATATTAGTTTTGATTGTCTTGGTAGGCCGAACACGATGGGTCTATCCACTGGGCTTTGTGGTAATAATTTGAGTGTGCTAACAGTAAATCGGACGCTGCAAGTCGGCGCTACGGATATTATTACCATTGAGGCGGAGACCGGTTATGTCCATTAGTCGGAGAAGGCATTCGTGTATTGCGTCCTCTTCATTTCTTTATCAACGTGGCGTCAGCCTAGTTGAGCTTGTCATCTTTATAGTGATTGTCAGTACCGCCTTGATTGGAATTTTGGTGGTGATGAATCAATCGGTGCAACATAGCGCAGATCCACTTATCCGCAAGCAGGCATTGGCGATTGCCGAATCATTGCTGGAAGAAGTGGAATTGATGCCGTTCACTTTTTGCGACCCTGATGATGTAAATGCATCCAGTGCGTTGAATGCAGCCGATTGCACTACGGGGATGGATCAAAACAATGGCGGCGGAACCTTGGGGGTAATCCCCTCAGGAGAAATACGTGGAAGTGTCAGCAACCCTTTTGACAACGTGGCTGATTATGCCGGTTTTACAATGGCAACGGCGAGTGACATTGCGGGCAATAGCTATCCTGGGTACAGCGCCATGGTGGGCATCAGCCGTGAAGGTGTAGAGTTGCTAGGTTTAAATGCTGGTGAAGTATTGCGAATTACCGTGACTGTAAATGGTCCTGGTGATGAGCAGGTCGCTTTAGATGGCTATCGAATGCGCTTTTCTCCAAGAATATGATGGTCGGAATGCATAATTTTATACGTGGTTTTACCTTGGTCGAAATGCTCGTCGTGATAGTTATTACGGGTGTTATTAGCGGCATGGTGGCGATGTTTATTCGTGCACCGATTCATGGTTACGTGGATAGCGCTCGCCGTGCTGAAATGACCGATATTGCAGACACGGCATTGCGCAGAATTGGACGCGATTTGCGTTTGGCATTGCCGAATAGTGTGCGGGTATCAGGCACCAATACCATTGATTTCCTTGCTACTACCGGAGGTGGGCGTTATCGGGCAGGGGCCGGGGGAGCAAATAATGATCTCGATTTTTCCGTTGCGGATACTTCCTTTGAAGTCATCGGCAGCATGCCGATATTGACTGCGGGAGATCAGATTGTGGTTTATAACCTGAGCATTCCTGGTGCAGACGCTTATCTTAACGAAAATCGTGCTACTTATTCTTCCAATGCAGGAGGTGTAATTGTATTTTTGGGGAGTAAAAAATTCCCTTTTGAGTCTCCAATGCGTCGTTTTCAGGTGGTGCATGAACAGGTACGCTATATTTGTGACCTTACAACGGGTAATTTGATGCGTTATTGGGGGTTCCCGGTGCAGCCACCTGTGGCAATGGTGCCGATGGGAGGGCGTAGCGCTTTATTGGCGAGCCATGTGAGTGCCTGTAGTTTTAATTACGACTCCAACGTGGTCGCTCAGCGTTATGGTTTGGTGACGATAAATCTGTCCATTACTGAAAATGGAGAAACAATTACATTGTATAACGCTATCCATGTGAGCAACGTGCCATGAGCAAAATTCTTGCAAGTACGTGCTTTAATTTGCAGCGAGGCTTTGGCCTCGTAACGGCTATTTTTTTGTTGGTTTTACTGGCGGGCTTGGGCGTAGCTATGCTGACACTTTCGACTGTACAGCATCAAAGTTCGGCATTAGACATATTGGGTTCACGTGCTTATCAAGCTTCGCGTGCGGGGATTGAGTGGGCGGGATTTCAGGTTGTACAGTCAAGTGTGCTAGCTCCACCCTCAGGGATGGGCGGGTTTACAGCGCTTTGTCAGGCAGCGTCTACCAGTTCATCGGTAAGTCTGGCAGGTACACTGTCGGATTTTTCGGTAATGGTTTCTTGTAATGCAGCATCTTCAGTTGAAAATACTAATACGGTATGGATGTATGAAATTAATTCAACTGCTATAGGTAGAGCCAACGTGTCTGCAGGTTCCCCTGACTACGTTGAGCGACAGATGACAGTTACGATTGCCCAATAATCCTGATGCAATGATGAAAGATAGATAGAGGCAGAGTGCAAATGGTGTGGATTGTTTTCTCACAAGCCGTGATGGATTGCCCGCAGTCAAGTGGGTGGCAGGGGAGGGTGAGCCGCTTTGCTGTCTTTGCTGCCCAACTACTGACCTTGTTTGTCATGCTGGGTGCTATGAATGTATATGCTGCAACATGTACTTCGCGTGCCACTGGTAATTGGAGTGCAGCAGCTACTTGGTCATGTATAGGATTACCATTCGCTACCATTCCGGGAGTGGCCGATGCAGTTATTATCGCCAATCTTTCTTTAGCGCATGTGGTAACAGTTAATGTGAATTCGGCTGCGGCTTCGGTAACTTTTATCAGAGGGTCGCGCGGCTCCACTTTGCAAATTTCACCCGGAGTTTCCTTGAATGTAGCAGGAGCCATTACCTTGAATCCAAGTACTTCGCGCAATGCAGCTCGGCAAAAGAGACTTAATGTGGGATCGGGCAGTCTTAGTGCCGCTAGCATCCATATTGTCGGTGGTTCTTCGGCTAGACGCACGGCCCGGCTAAGGGTTAGTACGGGTACTATCACCAGCATTGGTTCGATTACTTTTTCCGGAACCGCACGAGGTGCTCGCTTAATTTCTACGGGGGCCAGCACCATCAATATTGGTGGTGACCTCTCCAGCGGCGGTAGTCTTGTCACCTCAAATACGGGTACGATTAACTTTAATGGTAGTGTGGCAACACAAAGTATTGGCATGTACAGTAGTTACAATAACGTTACTATCGCCAACACAAATATCGGCGGAGTGGTGAGTCTGCAGGGCGCAACATCTATGAGCGGCACGCTCTCGGTGATAAGTGGGACGCTGGACAAATCGATGTTCGCATTGGATGTTGCAGGTAATTTGACCGTGAATAGTGCTATCACCGGATCAATTGGTGCGCTTACCTTGAGCGGAGTTGGAACTTGGATTGATGGTACTGGCTCAATCTCCACTACGGATGCCTTGACAATCAGCGCCTCGAAATCAATTTTGTCTACAGCCAATCTGACAATTACTAGTCCAATTTCGATTGTCGGTTCGTCCATCGTCACAAATACTGGCACAGTACATAGCGTCTCAAGTAGTGGGATTAGCGGTTCGGAGGTGGGGGCGACTTGGATAAATTCGGCTAATTCGACATTGAACGTGACTGGACCACTATTATTAATCGGTACACTTAATGCCGTAGCTAATCCCAACACTGTTAACTATGCAGGGATATCGCCGACGGTGAAGGCGAGTAGCTATTATCATCTCTCTCTGGGCGGGACAGGTGAGGCGACATTAGGTACGGGTACAACTATAGTCGGCGGTATGTTGACGATTGGTGCAAACAATCTGAATTCGGGCACGAATACTCTAACACTTCTGCCTGATTGTTCTGCTAACAGCGGAAATGGAAGTTTGTCGCGCAGTAGTGGTTACGTGATAGGCAATCTTCAACTGACTTTCCCTTCGTTCGCTAGTACGTGTATTTTCCCTGTAGGTGATAGCATCGCTTATGCTCCTGTCACTGTGGTTCTTGCTTCGAGTGCTGGTGGAACGCTTACCGCTCGTGTTGATGCGGGCGATCACCCTGATACAAATTCGAGCGCTTCAGGTATTGATTTTGCAAAGAGCGCCAACCATTTCTGGGCGCTAACAGCAGGCACATTGTCGCTTTCAGCCACATATTCAGCGACGTTTCAATTTTGTGCCAATACCAGCTTGTGTACGGTGAGCGAAGTGGATGCAGGTGCAAACACTGGCAATTTTAATGTCGCGCTTAAGTCCGCAGGGATATGGGCGGCACAGACGGTGGGTGCGAGGACTAATTACGCGACTGAGGCGACTGGAATATCTGGTTTTGGTGAGTTTTCAATTGGTGAAATATCAACTAACAACTGCTTCTTAGATACCTTTACCGGAGTTGATAACTCATCCCCTGGGAGCAACTGGTTGGTAGGTAATGCAGTGGGGACTTTTGGCAATCCAGTTATTTTTGGCAACCGTCTGAGACTTAGCGACGCCAGCCAAAATGTGGGAACCTGGGCTACGTTGCAACGCTTGATGCCAGCTGCAGGCAACAAGATTACGGTGGAGTTTGATCATTTTTCATACGGAGGTACGCATGCAGATGGAATTGCTCTGATTTTCTCTGATGCGTCTGTCTCGCCCTTAGTCGGCGCTTTTGGTGGCTCTCTCGGTTATGCGCAAAAAGGCTACACCCCAGTTTCAGATTGCACCATTGTGGGAGGATGCCCGGGATTTGCGGGTGGCTGGTTGGGGGTTGGTATTGACGAGTATGGCAACTATTCGACTAGTAATGAGGGGCGATATGATGGTTCGACGATTTTGGTACCGCATGCTGTAGCTATTCGTGGATCGGGAAGCGGGGTGTCCGGTTATCGTTTTTTGCAGGGCACAAGCACGCTTACTCCTGCCATTGACTCGGCAACTGTGCTAACTCCGCCTCATCGTTACCGTGTCGTACTCGATCATACTGACGGTGTTCATGTTTGGACTTCGGTGGAGCGGGATGTTAGTGGAGGAGGAAGTGCTTATGTGACGTTGATTGGCTGTCCACCGGAAGCAACGAGCGGATGCATGGCTTTTGATATCAAAGACCCGGGTTATAGTCAGGACGCTGTGCCAGCTAATTTTAATTTGTCTTTTACCGGTGCAACGGGTGCATTGACCAATATCCACGAAATCGATAATTTGAAAGTTTGTACGGTACAAGGCTTGGTGTCTCCAGTTCTTCACCATATTCAGCTTGAGCACGGGGGAGCCGCTTGTATAAATACGCCGGAGGCAGTAACTGTAAAGGCCTGTGCTGATGCGGCGTGTACTTCGCTGTATCTGGGTAGTGTTACGGTTAACCTGAGCACGTCAGGCGGGACATGGTTGCCATCCTCTGCGATTACTTTCACAGGTGGGCAGGCAACAGTCACGCTCACTGATACAGCAGTTCGTTCAGATACGCTGGGTGCTACGGCGACTTCACCGTCGGCCGCTTATACGACCCTGTGTTTTAATGGCACGACGCAGACCTGTGTTTTGACATTTTCCTCCTGTGCTTTTGATGTGGTTGAAGTGGGTGCGCCCCCGAATACTCCCATTTTTACCAAGTTGGCAGCTGTACCATATAATTTAAATGTTGTCTTCTTGAATCGAGGGCGTCGGACGGTCACTGCGGTTGAACTTGTTGATGCTGATAGTGGTACGTGTAGCACTTATGCAGCGCTTGCTAATACGAGCACGACGCTACCAGTTTCATTTAATAATAATCAACGAAGAATATTTTCTTTTTCCTATCCTAATGCCGCACCTAATGTCCGCGTGCGCGTAAGGACCTCTACTTCAAGCTACTCTTGCTCATCAGATAACTTTGCAATCCGGCCTTTATCCTTCACGGTGACGAGTAATGCTAGCCAGACAGGCAGTTCCGGTACTCCAGTTTTTAGGGCTGGGCGAGATGTATTTTCCTTGATTGTGACTACTGCGACTAATGCTTATTCTGGAGTGCCTAAACTAAACTCTAGTTTGGTCGGCACCAGCTTGGCTAATTTAGGGACGCTTGTAGCGGTGTTATTCCCGCCAGCGGTAAATGGCATCTCTAGTGCCAGTGGTTTTACTTATTTCGAGGTGGGAAACTTTGTACTATCTCAATATGCTGTGTATGACGATACTTATACCAAGGTTGACGCGATAAAAGGCGAATGCACTCCCGATTTTAATAATGGGCCTGAGGTGGGAGGGAAGTTCGGCTGTATGTTCGGTTCGGTTGGCGCTGGCCCTTTTGGACGTTTTGTACCGGATCACTTTGTTTCACTCGCAGGACTTAGTAACGCTTGTGCGATGGGTTCTTTTAGCTACATGGATCAGCCTTTCGCGTTAACCTCAGCCGACATACTTGAGGCTACAAATGCGACGAACGGAGTGACAAGAAATTACGCACCACCCTATGCACCGGGTGTGCTTAGTTTTGCAGCGGAAAATGCTGATAACGGGATTGATCTTATTGCGCGATTCAATTTACCTACTGGTAGCTGGAACCAAGGTGTCTTTACGCTAGCAAGTACAAGCGGAAGGTTTGTCCGCCCCGTGTCAACGTTAGCTGATGCTACTTGGGGACCTTTTGACGCACTTGATCTTGGCCTAAAGGTAGCTGATAACGATGTGATTACATCGCCAGCAATTAGCGGTGCAGATATGAACCCCAATGTCGCTGGCGGCAATAGCTTTGATTATAAAAAACTTGCTGGAGGTCCATTACGTATGCGCTTTGGGCGACTTAAACTCGAGAATGCGCATGGTTCGGAGTTAATCAATTTACCCATTACAGCTCAAACTCAATATTGGAATGGCGTGGGTTTTGTGAGAAATACTGATGATAATTGTACGAATCTAAGTGCAAGTAATATTGCTTTTAATGTGGCTCTTGGCGGGGTTTCTCCAAGTGTAGGGGGCGTGTTCTCATCAGGATTAGGTTCGTTAATTTTGAACAAACCCAATCCGTCAATAAGAGGGTTTGTGGATATGTGTATTGATTTGGGAGTGGATCCGCTTGGAGGAACGACCTGTTCAGCAAGTATTTCTGCGAATTTGCCCTATTTGAAAGGATTGTGGAGTCCCGGTAACAGTTACAATAACGATCCCGTCGCCCGAGCTACTTTCGGAGTGTATAAAGGTAATACTGAATTTATTTATCTGCGAGAAGCTTACTAGGAGCTTGAATAAGAGCTTAGCCAGTATTGCTTGCATAATGTGATTTTATTGGAAGAATATTCTGAGTCGTTACTTAGGAAATGCTGGTTAATGCGTGATCTCCGTGAAATTGAGATGCAGTGCCTTGATTTAACAGGATTCAAGATTTTTTGGGGCGACAAATTTAGGTCAATTAGTGTTTCCATAATATTGTCTGAGATTAGATTGTGTTTAATTTTAAGTTTTTCAAGATCATGCAACTACCTCAATTTTTCACTCCATTTAAGCGAGTTAAACGCGATGCGGCCTGGTGTTGCATTGCTGTTTGTGAATCGGGTGTATTTTTTGTACAGGTAAAGCATACTGAAACTCAGATTCAAGTTATCAAGTGTGAATTCTTTCCAATAACGCCGTGCACCTCATCTGCTCTTGCAAAGATTTTCAAAGCGCAGCGCTTAGAGTTGATTCATTTCACTACTTTGTTAGCGCCGGAGGAATATCAGATATTGATGGTGGATGCACCGAACGTGCCAAAGGATGAATTGAAGCTAGCAATTCGTTACTTTATCAAAGACTCACTGGATTACCCTGTAGAAGAAGCAGTAGTAGATGTGTTGCTGATACCGGATGCCACGTCTTTGGAGATTCGCTCGAGATCAGTATATGCAATCGCAGCATCTAGCGAGACTATTCAAAAAAGTATCAATTTATTTGAAAATGCAGGAATCGATCTTTCAGTAATTGATATTCCTGAAATGGCACTGCGTAATATCGCGGCTCTGTATGAGTTAGGAGAGCGTGGATTAATTATGTTGACGTTTAATCAACGCGGCGGCTTGTTGGTTTTTACGTGTAATGGAGAGATGTATTTATCTCGGCGTATAGAAATTACCTTTGGGCAGTTGCAAGATGCGAATGAGCAACACCGACGGCAATATTTCGATCACGTTGAGCTGGAGGTGCAGCGATCACTAGATTATTTTGATCGTCAATTTCATCAGATTTCTTTGTCTTGTATCTTAATGCTTGCCCCTGATGGTATTGATCTGAGCAAGCAGTTGGAGGATAGCTTAGGTTATCAAGTAGATGTCTTGGATTTGACACAGGTGATGGATATAAGCGCAGCCCCTGAATTATTGGACAGAGAATTTTTAAGTGAGGCGCTTTTACCTCTTGGTGCGGCTCTACGTCAGAATAGACATATCTTATGAGTCAACAGATTAATTTATTTGATCCCAAACTACTTAAGAAAAAGAAATATTTTTCTGTGCAGGGTATGTCGCTGTCATTAAGTCTAATTGTGCTGGGAACTGTAGTGTTTTACGGCTATGCTAGGTTTCAAGTTGACTTGTTGGGTCGCCAAGTAGAGCAAGCAAAAAATCGTTATTCACTTGAGCAGCTCAGGCTTTCTCATTTTTCAAATAGTTTTTCACCTGAAGTGGGCAAAGGATTACTGCAATCCGAACTGAAGAAACTCGCTTTCAAAGTGGCAGTTCAGCAAGAAATTTTGGCTACATTACAGACTGGGGAACTTGGTAATGCTGAGGGATATTCGGAGTATATGCGTGCTTTTGCGCGCCAGATAATAAGTGGATTATGGCTGACGGGTTTTTATATTGAGGGGGACGGGACTCAAATCAGCTTGCAAGGTGCGACACTCAGCTCTCAACTTGTGCCGAGCTATATTCAAGGTCTGGGGCGTGAACAAATCATGCACGGAAAAAGTTTCTCTTACTTGCAGATCCAACAGCCCAAGACGGTTGCCAATCAAATTTCAAATAGACATTACCTAAAGTTTAGTATGCAGTCGCATGAAATGGACAAGGAGGTAAAGTGATTCCAATTTTCTGGAGAAAACTGGTAGCACAAGTTGATGGCATGTCATTGCGTGAACGTGTCTTGATCTTTGCTTGCGTCGCATTTGTACTGCTAACTCTGTTTGATACCTTGTTAATTAAACCTTTGCAGGTGCAACAAAAGCAGCATTTACTTCAGATGGTTCAGACACAGAAACAAATAAAGGCGGTTCGAACGCAGTTGGAGTCTTTAGTACAGGCCAAAAATAGTGACATTAATTCTTCCTTACGCAATAGAGTCAAGCAGCTTCAGCAGCAACTCCGAGAAGGTGGTGAATACCTTAATAAGCGCCGTAATAAACTCGTGCCAGCTGAAAAAATGGGCGCATTATTACAGCAAGTGCTCAGTAAAAATGGACGTTTGCACTTGGTTTCTTTGGAGACGATGAAGGTAATGCCCTTGATTCAAGCTTCGTCGTATATACAAGCGGGGAGTTCTGAAGGGGGAAAGCCTGTGTTGCCAGACAGGCAGCTTTATAAGCATGGTGTCAGACTGACCGTGCGCGGCAGTTATGCTGAACTGTTGCAATATATGACAGCGCTTGAAGGTCTGCCGATGCAAATGTTCTGGGGGGCTGTAAAAATGAATGTTTTGGAGCATCCCTCAGCGGAAATGTCGCTTACCTTGTATACATTGAGCATGGACACTGTATGGCTGAAAATCTAAATCGTTTTGTTCTAGCGAGCATTTTATTTTGTGCGACTTGCTCTGTACTTGCTGCAGAATGGCTGCCTGATCCTACTCGGCCAGCTAGAGAAATATACTCAGTGAGTGGTGGTGCGAAATGGTCAGGAAAGACTGTGCAAAATTCCGCTGAAGTCGGATTGCAGTCAACTATTATTTCACCTCAGCGTCGTGCTGCGGTGATAAATGGAAAGGTAATTGAGTTAGGCGAAAAAATTGGTGATTCTGTTCTCGTGGAAGTAAAAGCAAGTAGTGTGGTTTTGCGGAATGCTAAAGGGTCGCATGTGATGAAGCTGTTTTCAAAAGTGCAGTTGACTAAAATAAAAATTACCTCTGAGCAGGAAATCAGGCTCAAGACGTTGAATCACAAGGACGCATCAACAAGCGTCAACTCAGAGCAAAACGAGGATGGAAAATAAATGAAGCAACTATTTATAACGGTGTTATTGCTGTGCTTCTCTGCATGTTCGACAACCCAAGTTGAACCAAAATCCGATATTAAAATCAAGCAAGAGATGGATGATTTAGTTAATGAAAGCGTTGCTTCAGACAAATCTTCGGCGGTGGAAAATGCACTTCTTCCGCCTTTGGAAATGATGATTCCAAAATTGGAAACCAGTCCCACTGAGCCACGCTTTGATCTAAATGTTAATAACACCTCAGCTAAGGCCGTATTCACTGCCATCGCTTCAGGAACACTCTATAATATGTTGCCGCTGCCTAGCGTGCAAGGCAATATGACTCTTTCACTTAAAGCGGTGACCTTGTTCGAGGCGCTTGATACGATACGCGCACTTTACGGCTATGAGTACAAGGTGGAAGGGCTGAATATATATATTCAGCCCGTTTCGATGCGGATCAGACTATTTAAAATTGATTATCTTGCCGCCTTACGTGATGGTAAATCTTCGCTTATGGTAAAAGCCTCTGGGCAGAGCTATGTGAATTCAACAGGTGTTGCAGCAACGTCCAGCGCTGCATCTGATAATAACTCGAGTTCTGTTACGACTATTCAGTCTTCCTCTCAATTTGACTTTTGGCAGAGCTTGCAGGAAGCACTCGATTCTATTGTTAAATCCAATGGCAATAGTGTTGTCATTAATCGTATGTCGGGAGTCATCGTGATCCGCGCCATGCCGGAAGAATTGCGCAATGTGGCAGAGTTTTTAAAAGCATCTCAGTTGGCGGTTGAAAGGCAAGTGATTATTGAGGCGAAATTTGTTGAAGTTACGTTAAGTGACAGTTTTCAGTCTGGAGTGAATTGGGGGGTGTTCGGAAGTAATAGCGCTAATAATAATTTCTCCGCTGGGATTGTATCTCAGGCCGGAACGCTAATGCCCAATGCCGCAGCTGGTGTAGCTCAATCAATGTCAAATTCCGCTATAAGGGCTATCCCAGGATCTAATTTGGGTGGTGCTTCTGCCGGAGCATCTGGCGCAATTTTTGGCATGGCATTCCAAGCAAATAATTTTTCCGCGCTACTTAGTTTTTTAGAAACGCAGGGTAGTGTGCACGTATTATCCAGCCCACGTATTGCCACCTTGAATAATCAGAAAGCAGTGCTAAAAGTGGGAACGGATGAACCCTATGCAACAGGCTATACGCCTGGTACTTCCACTACGGTTGCTGGGGGGGTAAATACTCTGCCTACACCGATATATACGCAAATTTTTTCAGGCATTGCACTCGATGTGACCCCTAGGATTAACGATAAAAACGAGATTATTTTGCATGTACATCCGTCTATTAGTCAGGTTACATCTAAAACTAAGGATGCAGGCAACGGACAAACGCTGCAAATGGCTTCGACCAGTATCGAAGAGACTGACAGTGTTATACGTGCAAAAGATGGGCAGATTGTGGTGATTGGAGGCTTGATGAGTCAGAGTGAGGGTAAGTCTGAGTCCGGTTTGCCCGGTTGGATTAAAAGTGTTTTGGGACAAACTAGCAAGCTGGCGGAGAAACGCGAACTGGTCATCTTACTCAAGCCGACCGTGGTGGATAGCGGACAAGTTTGGACCGACGACATCGAGCGTAGCCGAGATCGCTTACACGGATTGTCCCGCTAAGCGGAGTTCATTGATGTATCTTGAGCAATTTGGTCTGCGTGAATTTCCTTTTTCACTGACCCCAGATACCAGTTTCTTCTTTGCTTGTTCGGGATATCAGGAGGCGTTGAATACCTTGCTGATAGCCGCTCATAGCGGCGAAGGTTTTATTAAAATTGTGGGCGAAGTTGGCAATGGCAAAACGTTGTTGTGCCGTAAATTTCTTGCCACTCTTAATAGTGACCCCCCCCCCCCTGTACTCACCATGCAGGACGAGTCACCCGCAAGAAGGGCCGCAGCTAAATTTGTCACCGCATATATTCCTAATCCTTATCTTGAGCCGCGCAGTTTGTTGCTTGCATTAGCCAGTGAGTTTCGTGTTGAACTGGACAGTGCGGTTGATCAGCATCATTTGTTGAAACAATTAACGCTGGCATTGCTTAAATTCGCTCGCGAAGGCAAGCGTGTGTTGGTGTGTCTGGACGAGGCGCAGGCGATGCCCTTGGAAAGTATTGAAGTGCTGCGCTTGCTGACCAATTTAGAAACAGAGAAGCGAAAATTGATGCAAGTGGTTTTGTTCGGGCAACCTGAGCTGGACGACCATCTTAAACATCACTCGGTACGCCAGTTACGTCAGCGCATCACCTTCCATTATGAATTGAAAGGTGTGCGTCAAGACGAACTAGATCGCTATTTGCGGCATCGTTTGCAGGTGGCAGGTTATACGGGGGATACGCTGTTTCGCTCTGGAGCAGTTGCACTGCTATATCGTCTTACACGGGGAACGCCCCGATTAGCCAATATCATCGCGCATAAAGCGTTGATGCAGGCGTATGGAGAAGGGCGGGAGCAAGTATTAGCACGGCACGTTCGTGCCGCAGCAGCGGACACGCCGGAAGCGTGCAAAAATTGGATGGCTTGGCAGTGGGGGGGCGTGCTCGGCGTAGTATTGCTAACGCTGCTTGGCGTATGGCTGCGATGAGTCTGATTAATCAGATGCTGAACGATCTTGAGAAACGAGGCGAGAAAGGGCCGTTAACGAAGTCGCCTGTGCGTGCCGTCCCAGTAAAAAGGAATTCGCGCAGCGGATTGTACGTTCTTGTAGCGCTAATGCTATTTGGTGTCATGCTCGTATCGTGGTGGCTATTCCATAAGCCTACCGTGCTGTCATCGTTGTCCTCTAGCGTGAATTTGGCGATGGAAAATAATCCGCTTTTCTCTCCAATGGTCGCCAATTTGCAAGCTGTAACTGAAACGCCGATGGAGGTGATCAAACAAACGAATTCACAAGAGTCCGTCGTAGAAGTACTTCCGAGTATTGAGCTGGCTGTGGCCTCTTCTCCTTCACGTATGAGCAGTAAAGCTGTGGCTGGCTTAGTAGAAGCGCATGAGGATATTCGTCTCGCCGTCAATAAATCGGATGCGTCTATAGAACCGACTGGCTCAGTAAGTAAGAAATTTATTAAGATAAGTCCGCAACAACAGGCTGAAAATGAATTTCGCAAGGCGAATTTATTTGCACAGAAAGGACTGTTGAAAGATGCTGTGACTGCTTATACAGCAGCATTACATCTCGATCCGGGGCATGGTATAGCAAGGGAGGCCCTTGTGGCAGTTTTGCTGAAGAGCAAACTCAATGCGGAAGCAGAGAAATTGCTGCAAGAAGGGCTTGAACAGAACCCTAAACAGACTCATTTCGCTATGTTGCTGGCACGCTTGCAGGTAGAGCGGAATGCCTTGTCTGTAGCACTGTATACACTGGAGAAATTCCAGCAATATGCCAATCAAAAAGCTGATTATCAAGCTTTCATGGCGGCACTTTTGCAGAGACAAAATCGTCATGCGGAAGCTGTGAATTATTATCGAGCGGCTTTGCAATTATCTCCCAATTCAGGCGCATGGCTGATGGGGGTGGGTATTTCATTGCAAGCGCTACAGCGCAAAGAAGAAGCACGGCATGCTTATCAACGTGCTATCGAAGTACGAAACTTAAGCTCAGAGTTGCAAGTATTCGTTGTAAAACGCTTGAGTGAAATTCAGTAGTTGGAAGCGCGTAAGCAATTTAGCAATGTGCGCGCACCTTAGTATCCCATTCTTTGAACTGAAAACCTTAACGCTGAGACAGCTTGGGCATATATATAAATATGCAAGATATTGAATATACGAATTAATATTATTATTTTTGGCTTTGGTGATCGGTTTCTTGTGAAGAGGGTTTTGAAAGTGAGTTAGCCTGTAGTAGCATCTCAAGCAATGAAATAACTTTATCGAGTTTTGTATTGAGTTCACTTATTCCGCTCGATGGAATTGAATCTATTTCTTTTTCGATATCAACAAGGCGCTCACTTAGAATTTCTTGGACCTCATTATCTACAATTTCTTCTGTGGTTGCTGCTATTTCAATATCGTCTAGGTATGAATGGAGATGGTGTGTCACAATTTAATCCTTTCAAGCCTAGAAGAGTGCTGCATCCAAGCAGATAAGCAGCCGATCCTCTTGGGTTTCGATAGGCTGATGGGGTTTTTCAGTAAAGCTCATTCGTATTTTTTTGTCAAGGAAACTGTAGAGAGCATAGGGTTTCTGAATAGCTTTGCATTGAAAGGTAATAGTGTCTTTCATTAAACAGAGAAATTTAGCGAATTTTTTAGGTTTAAATCTATCCTGACTGTCAAATATAGCTCTGTTTATGTCTTGCATCATTTGACGGATGGTGGGATTAAACTGGCCGAATTAGCCACTGGCATTGATGAATAAGCTAGTTGATATGTTATATCCGAGACCATCTGCTGAGCTTAATTTAAGCGGAATTACTTTAGGTTTGTCACAATGAAACATGTTCATCTTGTTATCCCCGATCTATTCCTTCCTGCGTCCTTAGCTAAGAATGTTTGTACAGGGCTGCACTTGCCCGTGCTGGGGAAGTTGTTGGCACGCGGCAAAATACGGCCTTTGCAAACAAATTCTCTGGAGGCTTGTTTATGTGAGGTATTCGCTGTCCCTTACCCAGCTATTGCTCCACTTAGCTTGCTTGCGGATGGAATAAAGCCAGGCCCAGGCTATTACCTGCGGGCTGATCCAGTGCATTTGCGTTTGAATCGTGATGAAATGATTTTGCAGACAAATGTGTCGCCAACTAAGCTGGAGGCTGAGCAGTTGTGCGCATATTTGAATGATTATTTTGTTGAATTCGGTATGAGGTTTTTGGCAGCACATCCGCAACGTTGGTATTTGCAATTAGAAGAAGATCCCGGTTTGGAAACTCATTCTGTTTATCAAGTTGAAGGCAGAAATTCGCGCTTTTACTTACCTAAAGGTGATGCGGCTTTGAAATGGCATGGTGTGCTAAATGAGATGCAAATGGCCCTCTACGGACATCCTCTTTATCAAGCCCAAGAAGCGCGTGGCATATTGCCGATTAACAGTGTTTGGCTATGGGGTGGTGGTCGCGCAACTAGTTTGGCAAAACCTTTTGTGCGAGTGCATGGTGAGAGTGAGTTGGCGATGACGTTTGCCAAGGCGGCTGGAATACCATTTTCGCCTAGCGCCGTCGAGCAGGCGGATTCGGGAGAAATATTGTATGTATGGGAAGGCTTGAGCGCGGCACTTCGACGTGGAGATTTTCATGCTTGGCGCGAATCGGTAGTGAGGTTTGAGCAAGACGGCTTAAGACCTGTGCTCGAATTGCTGGTGCAGGGAAAGATTGATCGGATTGTTTTAGATGCGATTCAAGAAGAAGGCTCTCGCCGTTTTGAATTGACGCGCGCTATGTTATGGAAAGTGTGGCTAAGTACGCGATCATTGAATAGTTATGCCTTGGTGTAGAATTATTTTGTTTATGTGTAGCGGATTAATGATATGAATTTTTTGGATGCCATGCTTGGCTACTTCTGGGGGACTGAATCCTTCCCAGTGCTGATTATGATGCTGTGCTTGGGATTTTTTCTTCTGCATTTTCATGCGGAAGAAAGTGTAAGTATTAAAAACACTTTAAGTTTATTTATCGTTTGTCAGATGGGGCTGTTTTTTTCGGGTGTGCTATTTGCGCTGGAATTTGTACGTGCGGCCTCCGTGTTTCATGAAACTTTTATCATTGGGTCTGGGATTGCGGCCATTCGCTTGTGGGGGCTGTTGGTATTCCGTATCGTCGTCCCTTGGTTTAAATTCACGCCGCCGCGTATCACAGAAGATATTTTTGTCATTATCGCTTATGTTGCATGGGGGTTAATCCGCATGCGTTACGCCGGTTTGGAGTTGGGGGGGATTCTAGCGACATCGGCAATGATTACGGCAGTGTTGGCGTTTTCGATGCAAGATACATTAGGTAATATTCTTGGCGGCCTAGCCTTGCAATTGGATAATTCCGTTGATGTCGGCGATTGGATTGAAGTTGACGATGTGGCGGGCAAAGTGGTGGATATACGTTGGCGCTCGACTTTGGTGGAAACGCGTAACTGGGAAACGGTGGTGATTCCGAATAGTTTGTTGATGAAAAATAAGTTTATGGTGTTGGGAAGGCGAACTGAGCAGCCAGTTCAATGGCGGCGCTGGGTTTGGTTTAATGTTGGTTTGAATTACCCGCCGAGTCATGTAATTAGTGTGGTTGAAGAAGCGATTCGGCGCACGAATATTGTCAACGTGGCGACACAGCCAGCACCCAATTGTGTTCTGATGGATATGGAGAGTACTGGTTACGCGCGTTACGCAGTGCGTTACTGGCTGACCGATTTGGCGGTGGATGACCCTACTGATGCCACAATGCGCTGGCACATTATGACCGCCTTGCAACGCGCAGGGATGCGGCTGGCAGTGGAAGAGCGTAGCGTTATGAACACTAAAGAAAATGAAAAGCACGATGAGGTAGTGCATCAACGCGAGGTTGTGCTGCGTATAAAAACATTGCGGCATGTGGAATTATTTTCGCAGATGAACGATGAAGAGTTAAATGCACTGGCTGAGCGCTTACGTTTTTCACTTTTTTCCCAAGGTAATATTATTGCCCAGCAGGGGGATAGTCGTTCGCACTGGCTGTATATCATCATCAATGGCGAGGCTGAGGTGTATTTGGAGCTACCTAACGGTGGGCGACGAATAGTCAGTACGTTGATGAAAGGTAATTTTTTTGGTGAAATGGGACTGATGACTGGCGCGCCACGTCTGGCATCGGTGATCGCTAAGACTGATGTGGAGTGCTATCGTCTGGATAAAGAGGTGTTTGAAGAGATTATGCAAGCCCGCCCGTCTATTGCCGATGAAATATCGCAGATATTGGTGCGCCGTAGGATAGAGTTGGACCATGCTTTGAGCGATATAAACGAGCAGCCAGCTAAGAGCGATTTATCGCAGCAGGGTAATGAGATGCTGTCTACGATTAAGCGTTTTTTTTCTTTGAAAATATAGTTGCTTAGGGCGTGAAATGTGGGATGTGGGATGTGAAGGGTGAAGGGGGAAGGGAAAGACGAAACGTAGAAGGGTTTCTTCGTTTCACATTTCACGTTTCACTCTGCAATCGCATCACTTGATGTATCATTGCAACCGAATAATTAATACATAGGCATTAGAACCTTCTCATGAAAGTCACTTTTCTGGATTTTGAGCAGTCCGTTTCCGAATTGGAAAACAAGATCGAGCAATTGCGTTTTGTTCAGGACGATTCTGCATTGGATATTTCTGACGAGATCAGTCGCCTGCAAAAGAAGAGTCAAGCTTTGAGTAAAGATATTTACGCAAAGCTTACTCCCTGGCAAATTTCGCAAGTGTCGCGTCATCCCCAGCGCCCTTATACCCTAGACTACATCGAACATCTGTTTACAGATTTTGAAGAGTTACATGGTGATCGTAGTTATGCCGACGATACTGCTATTGTTGGCGGTCTGGCGCGTTTTAATGGGCAGAGCGTGATGGTTATCGGACATCAAAAAGGCCGCGATACCAAAGAGCGTCAATATCGTAACTTTGGCATGCCTAGGCCGGAAGGTTATCGTAAGGCGATGCGTTTGATGCGCTTAGCTGAGAAATTCGGTATTCCTATCATGACTTTTATCGACACTCCCGGAGCGTATCCCGGAGTTGGTGCGGAAGAGCGTGGTCAATCGGAGGCGATTGGCAAAAATTTATACGTGATGGCCGAGCTGCGTGTACCTATCATTTGCACCATCATCGGCGAAGGCGGTTCTGGTGGTGCATTAGCTATCGCGGTGGGCGATACGATGTTGATGTTGCAATATGCGACTTATTCGGTCATTTCTCCAGAAGGTTGTGCTTCTATTCTGTGGAAGAGTGCCGATAAGGCAGCGGATGCGGCGGAGACTTTAGGTATTACGGCTACTCGCTTGAAAACATTGGGTTTGGTCGACAAGATTATCAGCGAACCTTTGGGTGGTGCGCATCGTAACTATCCCGCGATGATGCAGACTTTAAGTAAATCTTTGCAAGAATCCCTCAAACAGCTAAGTGTGTTGAGTACAGATGACATGCTGCAAGCACGTTTTAGTCGCCTGATGAATTATGGCAAATTCAAGGAAATCGAAGTCTGACCTTGAGGAGCGTGTCAGCGATGCGCTCTGTCTGTTAGTTCCCCCGCGTCATACAATTTTGCTGGGTTTAAGCGGCGGCATGGATTCTGTCGTACTGCTACACCTATTGCATGCGCTTGCGCCAAAATTTGACTGGCGTGTTTCCGCGATACACGTTCATCATGGTCTTAGCCCGAATGCGGATGATTGGGCAGATTTTTGCCGAGATTTGTGTGCGCGCTACGATATTCCTTTACAGGTCGAGCAGGTAGATGTGCGCCTCTTGCGCAATGAACATGGGATTGAAGCGGCTGCTCGTAAATTACGCTATGCGGCCTTTGCTCAGCAGACCTGCGATTTTATTGCCTTAGCGCATCATGCTGATGATCAGGCGGAAACGCTGTTGTTGCAATTGTTGCGTGGAGCTGGTGTTAGGGGAGCGGCATCAATGCCTATGCTTAAGCCTGCACTTAAACAAGCTGCGGCAACCTTACGTCCTTTGCTGGAAATGCCGCGCAGTGCTTTGTTCGCTTACGCGCAGCAGCATGATTTGTCTTGGATTGAGGATGAAAGTAATAACGACGATAGCTATGGGCGTAATTTTTTACGCCATCGGATTTTCCCTGAGTTAGAGCATAGATTCCCCGCATATCGTGAAACTTTGGCGCGTAGCGTACGACATTTCGCTGAAGCGAGCGAGTTGTTGGATGCCTTGGCGCAGCAGGATGCGCTTAATTGGGTGCTAGGCGATCCGCTTGAACTAGCGCTGTTGCGGTCACTTTCACATCCCCGAGCTAGAAATTTGCTGCGTTATGTGTTGCATTTGCAAGGTGCGCCTATGCCGCATGATGTGCAACTGGATGAGATGTTGTGTCAGTTGTTAGGAGCTAGGGCAAATGCATCAGTCTGTGAAAACGTCGGGGCTTGGCAAGTGCGTCGCTATCAAGACAAAGTGTATGTTTTGCGGAAACCAGCACAGATTGATCCGGCCTTGAGCCTATCTTGGGATGGCGAAGCTGAGCTTGACTGGCCTGCCTCTGGGAAGAGTTTGAGCTTTGCCAAGGTGCAAGGGCAGGGCATTAGCTTACAAAAATTACAACATGCTCCCGTAACATTTCGCTTACGTTCAGGCGGTGAGGTATTGTGCCCGCATTTAGGTGCTGCGACTCGCAGCCTTAAGAATCTACTACAAGAACACCGTATTCCACCATGGCAACGTGAACGCTTGCCGCTGTTATATTGCGGCAGCGAGCTTGCCGCTGTCGTTGGTTTAGCAGTGGCGGCCGAATTTCAGGCCTCCTCGACTGAGCTTGGAATCATTGTGACATAGTCCCCAGTCTGCGACAGCGCAGCTAAACCCTGCTAGAATCGCGCACTCAGAATTTTCTGATTTACTAATATTTTGGAGAGAAGCATGGCTGTTGAGCGTACCCTTTCAATCATTAAACCTGATGCAGTGGCGAAGAACGTCATTGGTCAAATCTATACCCGCTTTGAAAATGCTGGCCTGAAAATCGTAGCAGCACGCATGGTGCAGTTGTCACGTGCTGAAGCTGAGGGTTTTTATGCAGTGCACAAAGCACGCCCTTTCTTTAACGACCTCGTAAGCTTCATGATCTCTGGTCCAGTAATGATTCAGGCTCTTGAAGGCGAAGGCGCAATTTTAAAAAATCGCGATCTGATGGGTGCAACTGATCCTAAGCAGGCTGATAAAGGCACAATTCGTGCTGATTTCGCTGACAGCATTGATGCAAATGCTGTGCACGGTTCAGATGCAGCAGAAACAGCAGCAGCGGAAATTGCTTACTTTTTCCCAGCGTTGAATGTTTACTCGCGCTAAGTATTAGCTGATGAAGCAAAATCTCCTCGATTTTGAACCTGCTGCAATGACTGCTTGGTTTGCGGAAAATGGCGAAAAAGCCTTCCGCGCCAAGCAGGTTTTGCGTTGGATTTACAAAAGCGGGGAGTCCGATTTCGATGCGATGAGTGATTTGGCGTTATCACTCCGCGAAAAGTTAAAGCGCATTGCGTGTGTGAATACGCCCACCGTGATGCGTGAAGAACTAGCCACTGATGGCACTCGTAAGTGGTTGCTTGATGTGGGGACGGGGAACGCAGTTGAGGCTGTGTATATTCCCGAAGAAGGTAGAGGCACGCTATGCGTTTCGACGCAAGCTGGATGCGCATTAGATTGCGCGTTTTGTTCTACTGGTAAGCAGGGTTTTAATCGTAATTTATCCACCGCTGAAATTATTGGTCAAGTGTGGTGGGCGAACCACGAGCTGGGTAAAAATGCGGATGGCAACTGGCCTGTTAGCAATGTAGTGCTAATGGGAATGGGCGAGCCATTGTTGAACTTTGAGAATACGGTGAGTGCCTTGCGTCTGATGTTGGATGATAATGCTTATGGTTTGTCGCGTCGTCGGGTTACTCTCTCGACGTCGGGAGTCGTGCCTGCAATGGATAGGCTGCGAGAGGCGTGTCCAGTGGCGTTGGCTATTTCGCTTCATGCGCCGAATGACACATTGCGTAATGCACTGGTTCCGATCAATCAAAAATACCCTTTGGTCGAATTGATGGCGGCATGTCAGCGTTATTTGGAGCAAGCGCCGCGTGATTTTGTGACTTTTGAGTATGTGATGTTGGCTGGTGTGAATGATGGTGCGCAGCATGCACGCGAATTGATTTCACTGGTGCAGGATGTGTCTTGTAAATTCAATCTCATTCCCTTTAATCCTTTCCCTGAGGCACCGTACCTGCGTTCTGATATGGCGACGGTGCAGCGCTTCCGTGATGTATTAATGCAGGCAGGGATTGTGACGACTATACGTAAAGTGCGCGGTGACGATATTGCGGCGGCATGCGGTCAGTTGGCAGGGCAAGTGCAGGATAAAACTAAGAGAACACATCGTTTGCTGGAGGTTACTAGGTGATTAAGCTTGTACTGGTATTAATAGCATTGTTGCTCTCAGGATGTGCATCTGACGGTGGCGGCTCGTACGGAGCGCGAGTTGATACGACTACGCGCTCTCAGGCTATCGCCAAAATTCATACCGAGCTTGCGGACTCTTATTTTGGGCGTAAGCAGTATGGAATTGCATTGCAAGAAATTGATACTGCCTTGAGGGCGGAATCGCGATACGCTCCTGCTTTTAATATGCGTGGCTTGATACGTATGGAGTTGCTCGAAAATGATCGGGCGGATGAAGATTTTAAACGTAGTTTGCAGTTGGATCCTAAGGACTCGAGGACGCATAATAACTATGGATGGTTTTTATGTAATAGCGGACATGAAAAACAGTCTATCTCTCAGTTTGTGGAGGCTTTGAGGAATCCCTTGTATAGTACTCCTGAAAAAGCCTTGGCCAATGCGGGCGTTTGTTCCAAAAAAATCGGCAAATTAAAAGAGGCTAAAATCTATTTTCAGCGGGCATTGGTGCGTCAACCCAATCTCCCTGAAGCCTTGTATGGCTTAGCAGAATTAAGTTTTGCTAAGCAGGATTTTGTTGGAGCTAAGTCTTATTTTTTGAAATACCATGAGAGTCAGCAAGACTTAACTGCTGAAAACTTGTGGCTGGCAATACGTATTGAACGTGAAGTTAAAGATACAAACTCAGAACAAAGCTATGCATTGCAATTACGCAAACGCTTCCCAGACTCGCGCGAGACTCAGTTGTTGCTGAAAGGTGAATGATGGAAACAGATAATATTGTAGTTGAAGATGTTGCGGAATCAAAGGGTTCTACAGCAGTAGGTAGCACCCTGCGGGAAGCACGCCTTGCTCAAGGTTTGAGCATTGCTGATGTAGCAGCGAGTATCAAATTTGCACCGCGCCAAGTGGAAGCCTTGGAAGCTGAAGATTATGCGCATTTGCCTGAACTGGCTTTTGTGCGCGGCTTTGTGCGTAGCTATGCACGACTTTTGCATATTGATGAGACTGCGCTGCTAAATGAATTACCACTTGCGCATAAAAAATTAACGGCTTTTCAGAAAGACTTGGCAGACGTACCAATGTCCGCTATGCAGTCGACACGCCGTATCAATGTGGCTTGGCTCTCTGCGGCTTTGGGTTTGGCAATGATTTTGGGGCTGGGGGTTTGGTTGTTAAAGGAACAGCCTGTGTCCAAAATGATTTTGCCAAGTCACGTTTCAGCTATCCTAATTGAACCAGCCGTATCCGCTGTTGTGGCTGCTAGTGCGGTTGTATCGCCGCCCATTGTTGCTGCGAATACTGTAAGTGTATCGGTGCCGAAAAAAGTCAAGCCACAGAAACTTGAAGAGCTTCCTGATGAGCCAACTAAAAAGCCTCATAAAATAGCCCCTAGGTTGACTTCTGGTTCTATTCATCTGGTTTTTGATGTTGAATCGTGGACCGAAATTTCAGATGCTGACGATATGTTTTTGTTGAGGCAAATTAACCAGCCCGGCACGGAAAGATGGCTTGATGGAGTTCGCCCATTTTCATTGCTTATTGGCAATGCCAGCGGCGTACATTTGTATTTTGAAGGCAAGGAAATTAACTTGAGTGACTTTACTAAAGGCCAAGTTGCACGATTGACTTTGGAGTAGAGCATGAGTTTTTTTCCTGTAGTTCGACGTGTTACACAGCAAGTTCGAGTCGGTGATGTCGTAATTGGTGGAAGTGCGCCAGTCGTGGTTCAGTCTATGACTAATACTGATACGGTCGATGTCGAAGCTAGTGTGCAGCAGATATTTGATTTGGCGCGAGCGGGTTCAGAGCTAGTGCGTATTACCGTCAATACTTCCGAAGCCGCAGCGCAAGTGCCATATATTCGCAAGAGGCTGGATGACATGGGCTGCAATGTGCCTCTTATCGGCGATTTTCACTATAACGGACATCGTTTGCTTACTGAGTATCCAGCGTGCGCGCAGGCTTTGGCAAAGTACCGGATAAATCCTGGCAATGTAGGTAAAAATCGCAAGGGCGAAGATCAGTTTGCAATGATGATCTCAGTCGCTAAACAGTATGACAAGCCAGTGCGCATCGGTGTTAATTGGGGCAGTCTCGATCAAGATCTCGTGGTGCGTTTAATGGACGAAAATGCCAAGCTGGCATCGCCACAAGATGTTTCGGCTGTTACGCGTGAAGCCTTGATAGTTTCTGCTTTGGATTCAGCTAGACGTGCGGAAGAGTTGGGCTTGGCACATGATCGCATCGTACTTTCATGCAAAGTGAGTGATGTGCAAGATTTGATAGCGGTATATCGTGAATTGGCTACACGTAGTGACTATCCAGTGCACCTTGGTCTTACCGAAGCAGGCATGGGTTCAAAGGGTATTGTTGCTTCTACTGCGGCATTGGCAGTGTTGTTGCAGCAGGGCATAGGTGACACGATACGTGTTTCGCTAACGCCAGAACCGGGTGGTGATCGCACTCAGGAGGTGGTGGTGGCACAGGAGATTTTACAGACTATGGGCTTGCGTGCGTTCGCTCCTATGGTTACTGCCTGTCCCGGCTGTGGTCGTACTACTAGTACAGTGTTCCAAGAGTTGGCGCAAAGCATTCAGATTTATTTGCGTGCGCAAATGCCTGTCTGGCGCGAACAATACACTGGTGTAGAGGAGATGAACGTGGCCGTGATGGGCTGTATTGTCAACGGGCCAGGCGAAAGCAAGCTGGCAAACATCGGCATCAGCCTTCCCGGGACTGGTGAAAATCCCGCGGCTCCCGTTTACGTGGATGGAGAAAAAACCGTTACTTTGCGTGGTGAAAATATCGCAGTTGAATTTACTCAGATTGTGGATGATTACGTGGCAAGAAAATATGACAAGCGTGAAGCGAGTGACACCCCTCCGAAATATATAGAAATTAAGTCTGTTCCGAGCTAGGGTTGATTGATTCTTAACGCCTCACCACAGAGACACTGAGAAAAGCAAAACATCAATAAGTTACAGTCGTGGTGGTGACCAACTATCGAGGTGAACCAGCAGGGCGTGGGATGCCGCTGTTTTTCTCGGTGCTCTCTGTGGTGCAACTAATGATTTTGCTTTACCCAAAATCGTTTGCTGCTTATCAAAGTATTTGAAGGGCTATGTGTTTTTGGGAATAAGCCTGATTTCGCCCGCTGTTCGTCCTCTAGTATTTTCCAAGAATACTTATTATTTGTCTCAAGTTGCCTAGGCTGTTGCCGTAATTGGAAGCATGAGCGCAAATATCTGCTGAAATAGGGGGCCGTCATGAAAATACCTTTTTTAATTGTCTTCGCTGCTGTATTGCTAGCTTCATTTGTATTTATGTTGTTCAGTTGCGCTGTGGCAGCTGAGTTGCAGGTGTGGGGCTGTAAGAAAATTCGCAAATAATTTTGTTGTTGACTCAATGCTAGTCTTAGTTGCTCTTCCGTAACGCAGGGTTTTCCAGTAGAGTGGGTGCCCGTCAATAACAATAAGAGCTTAGCCATGAGTACAAAAGGGCAACAACTACAAGACCCGTTCCTGAATGTATTACGTAAGGAACATGTGCAGGTCGCCATCTACCTAGTTAACGGAATCAAGCTGCAAGGCCAAGTTGAATCTTTCGATCAATATGTCGTGCTACTGAAAAATACTGTCACCCAGATGGTTTATAAGCATGCAATCTCTACGATCGTTCCCGCCCGCGCTGTCACAATTCCGCACGACGCTGATTGATGTCTCAAGAAACTACCGCTCCAAATACGGCGGTATTGGTCAGTCTAGATCTCGGTTCACCGGATTATGCAGAAAGCTTGGAAGAGTTACGTTTGCTGGCAGAGAGTGCTAGCGTGCATGCGCTTGCCTTGGTAGAAGGTAGGCGGCAGCGTCCAGATGCCTCAACATTTGCTGGAAGCGGCAAGGTGGATGAAATTGCCGCTCTGGTAGAAGAGCTAGAAGTGCCGCTGGTTATATTTAATCACGACCTGTCTCCTGCGCAGATGCGTAATCTCACTGCAAAAATTCAGACGCGGGTAATTGACCGTACCATGCTGATTCTAGATATTTTTGCCTTGCGTGCACAAAGTCACGAGGGCAAAGTTCAAGTCGAACTGGCGCAGCTTAAATATCTGTCGACTCGCCTAGTTGGTATGAATATGGATATGGGGCAGCAGAAGTTTGCTGTGGGCGCACGTGGTCCGGGTGAAACACAGTTGGAACTAGATAGGCGTAAATTGGACCGACGAGTGCGTTTGCTTAAGGAGCGTTTGAAGCAACTTAAACGTCATCGCGCTTTGCAGCGTAAAGCACGCAATCGTTCTGATGTGTTGTCAGTTTCCATTGTTGGATATACCAATGCCGGTAAGTCTACAATGTTCAATCGTTTGACTAATGCCCATGTTTACGCTGCAGATCAGTTATTTGCTACATTGGATACAACTTCGAGAAAGATATTTCTAGGGGCCGATAGTCATGTTCAGGTGGTGTTGTCTGATACGGTTGGATTTATTCGTCACTTGCCGCACGGGCTGGTAGCGGCTTTTCGAAGTACCTTGGAAGAGACTGCTCAAGCGGATTTGTTGCTGCATGTGGTTGATGTTAATAGCCCTGAACGACATAATCAGGTGGACGAAGTAAATAAAGTATTGGAAGAAATCGGGGCTCAGCACATTCGCCAGATTGTGGTGTTTAACAAAATTGACACGCAGGGAGCTCCATCTGCTGTGAAACGTGATGAATATGGTAAAATCACCAGTATTCATTTGAGTGCAAAGACTGGCGCGGGTTTGGATGATCTGCGTGCGGCTTTGATTGAATTGCGCGATACGCCTGCATTGCCAGTACCAGAACAGGTTTGGCATCCGCTTAATGACAACTGAACTAATTGAAAGTAGGAATGACTTATGGGATTGAATGATCCGCAATGGGGCAATAAAAACGATGGTGGCCCGCCTGACTTGGAAGAGGCATTTCGCAATTTGAACAAGAAGCTTGAGGGTTTTTTGGGTCGTATGGGCGGGAAAGGTCCCAAAAACACTGGTTCAGGCGGTTCATCTAATGGCTTTGCCGGTGGTGCAGGTCTTATTATTGTCATTGTTGCTTTGATCTGGATGGCTAGCGGGTTTTATATCGTGGATGCTAGTCAGCGAGGTGTCGTGTTGCGCTTTGGGAAATACTTAGAGGCAACTCAGCCGGGTCCACGCTGGCATTTGCCATTTCCAATTGAGAGTGTTGAAGTTGTTAACTTGAGTCAGGTGCGTACTGTTGAGGTAGGTTACCGCGATAATGTAAAAAATAAGATGCTGAAGGAATCGCTAATGCTTACTGACGATGAAAATATCATCGACATTCAGTTTGCTGTTCAGTATTTCTTGAATGATCCAGCGGCTTATCTGTTCAACAACCGTATGCCGGACGAGAATGTTCGTCAAGCTGCCGAGACTGCAATACGCGAAGTGGTTGGTAAAAACAAAATGGACTTTGTGTTGTACGAAGGACGTGAGCAAGTCGCTGCGGCAACGACTAAGTTGATACAAGATATTCTTGATCGTTATAAGTCTGGTATTTTGATCAGCAAGGTGACCATGCAGAATGCTCAGCCACCTGAGCAAGTGCAGGCGGCGTTTGATGATGCTGTTAAAGCTGGTCAGGATAGAGAGCGCCAGAAGAATGAAGGGCAGGCATATGCGAATGACGTTATTCCTAAAGCCCAAGGTGCGGCGGCACGTTTGATGCAGGAAGCCGATGGTTATAAACAGCGTGTGATAGCAAATGCTCAGGGTGATGCGAGTCGTTTTAAGCAGATATTGGTAGAGTACCAAAAAGCACCTAGAGTGACACGTGAGCGTATGTATATTGATATGATGCAGCAGATTATGAGCAGTAGTAGCAAGGTGTTGGTAGATCAAAAAGGCGGCAATGGTAGCTTGCTGTACCTGCCATTGGATAAGCTAATACAGAAGACGGGGACATCGTCATTGAATAAAATGCAAACTGCAGCAGGTCGCCCAGCGAATAATAACGAGCAAGTGGCACCCCAAGCTCCTATTGATTCAGCAGGGCTAAATGCCATGCGTAGAGATAGGGGGGCGCGTTAATGAAAGCGAACATGGGAAATCTGTTGGTGGGTTTAGTTATCGCACTGGTCGTATTGAGTATGAGTATGTTCGTTGTCGATCAACGGCAAATGGCAATTGTGCTTCAATTGGGTAAGTTGGTGAGCGAAAAAACTGAACCAGGCTTGTATTTCAAGCTGCCGTTTGTGCAGAACGTGCGCTTCTTTGATTCTCGTATACTGACTCTGGATAGTGATGAGCCAGAGCGTTTTATTACTGCGGAAAAGAAAAACGTGTTGGTAGATTCTTTCATCAAGTGGCGTATCGTTAATGTGAACCAGTATTACATCAGTGTGGGTGGTGATGAAATGCGAGCTCAAACGCGTCTAACTCAGACCGTGAATGCTACTTTGCGTGAGGAGTTTGGTAAGCGAACTATTCACGAAGTAGTGTCAGGTCAGCGTGATGAGTTGATGAAGGTTGTTCAAGAAAGAACCGATGTAGATGCGCGTAAAATTGGTGTTGAGGTATTAGATGTACGTTTGAAGCGCGTTGACTTCCCATCTGAAATTAGTAACTCGGTTTATCGCCGTATGGATGCAGAGCGTAAGCGTGTGGCTAATGAATTACGTGCAACAGGTAATGCAGATAGTGAGAAAATTCGCGCCGATGCAGACAAGCAACGTGAAGTCACCTTGGCTGAAGCTTACCGCGATGCTCAGCGTATAAAAGGTGAGGGAGATGCTAAGGCCGCACACATCTATGCAGCAGCATTTGGTCGTAACCCTGAGTTCTTCTCCTTCTATCGCAGCTTGGATGCCTATAAGGAAACTTTCAAGAACAAGAGCGATATGATGGTTTTGGATCCGAGCTCATCTTTCTTTAAATACTTGAAGAGTTCCAAGAGTAGTGGACAGTAGTTCTGATGTTGGAGTATTGGCTGCTCGCATTTGGTTTGATGTTGGTGCTTGAAGGCATAATGCCATTCCTGTTTCCTGATGAATGGCGCATGGCCTTAAGTAAGTTGGCACAACTACAGTCTGGACAGGTGCGGTTTTTCGGCCTGTCCTTGATGTTGTGCGGTTTGTTTTTGATTTATTGGATTAAATAAAGAATGCCGAATTGGTTGTTGCCGGAAAATATACAGGACATGTTGCCTGAAGAAGCTTGGCGCATTGAGGGTATGCGGTGTGAGGTGTTGGAGTTGCTTCGTCAATCCGGTTATCAGTTAGTCGCGCCACCGTTGCTCGAATATGCCGAATCCCTGCTTATTAATGACAGTGCTGACATGGCGCTACGCAGTTTTAAACTTGTGGATCAACTCAGCGGTCGTACCTTGGCATTGCGCGCAGACATTACACCACAGGTGGCGCGGATTGATGCACATTTGCTTAATCGCAAGGGGGTGACGCGTTTGAGTTATGCAGGAAGCGTAGTGCATACCCAACCTTCAGGTTTAATGCGTACCCGTGAGCCATTTCAAGTCGGTGCCGAGCTGTACGGCCATGACGGTTTGGAGAGTGATCTTGAAGTGCAGCGCTTGATGTTGCAGTCCTTGGCGCTGATCGAAGTTGAAGACGTGCATCTTGATCTTGGACACGTTGCCGTATTTCGTACATTGGTGCAGGACGCAGGTGTGGATGAGGGTTTGGAAGCTCAGTTATTCAATGCACTGCAAAACAAGGATGTGCCAAAAATAGAGGTGCTGGTTAAAGGTTTGCCGCAAGATATGCAAACAGCCTTGCTGGCTTTGCCGAAACTGTATGGCGGCGTGGAAGTGTTGCAGCATGCGCGGCGTGTCTTGCCAGTTAGTACCCATGTTGCTTTGGATGAACTGGAATATGTAGCTAGCCAGTTGCAGCCATTCGCACAATTTATTGGTATTGATTTAGCTGAACTGCGTGGCTATCACTATCACAGTGGCATGGTGTTTGCCGCGTATCACTCAGGCAGCCATGATGCGATTGCTGTCGGTGGACGTTATGATGATGTCGGAAAGAGTTTTGGTCGTGCACGTCCCGCCACAGGTTTCAGTATGGATTTGCGTCATTTGCATGGACTGTTGAGTAAGCAAGCTTTGCCTAAAGGTATTCTTGCTCCTCACCGTAATGATTTGGCATTAGATGAAGCTATCGCCAAATTGCGACAGGATGGACATGTCGTCGTAGTTGATCTGCTGGGAAATCCTGAGCATCGCACTGAGCTCAATTGCGACCGCGAACTAGTTGAGTTAGCGGGTGTATGGACTGTCGAAACAATTAACAATTGAAATGACGGCTAGACGATATCGTCTAGGCGAAAAATTGTCGAACAAAGAAATTGATGGGCAAAACTGCCCGTCCTACGATAGGAATAAGCATGTTTAAAAACGTAGTGGTGATCGGTACGCAATGGGGTGATGAAGGCAAGGGAAAAATTGTCGATTGGCTTACCGACCATTCGCAAGGCGTGGTACGTTTTCAGGGTGGGCATAATGCAGGCCATACCTTGGTAATTGGTGGTCAAAAGACGGTGTTGCATCTTATTCCCTCCGGCATACTTCGCGATCATGTGATGTGTTATATCGGCAACGGTGTAGTGCTATCACCCGCAGCATTGCTTAAAGAAATGGACATGCTGGATGCTGCGGGTATCAATGTGTATGAGCGTTTGCGTATCTCTGAAGCATGCCCTTTGATCCTGCCTTACCATGAAGCGATTGATAAGGCACGAGAGCTGGCCAAAGGTGCGGGCAAGATTGGTACTACTGGACGTGGTATTGGCCCAGCTTATGAAGATAAAGTAGCGCGTCGTGCCATTCGTTTGCAGGATTTGTTCTTTAGAGAACGCTTCGCAGCCAAATTGGGCGAGGTTCTGGACTACCATAACTTCGTACTTAAAAATTACTTCAATGCTCCTACCGTTGATTTCCAACAAACACTAGATGATGCATTAGCCCTTGGTGAACGTATCAAACCATTGGTAATGGATGTGCCGCGTGCCTTGTTTGAATCCAATAAGGCAGGGCAGAATCTGCTGTTTGAAGGAGCGCAAGGTACATTGTTGGACATAGATCATGGCACTTATCCATTTGTAACTTCAAGCAACTGTATTTCAGGCGCGGCCTGTGCGGGTGCCGGGGTTGGTCCTCAGGCTTTGCATTATGTGTTGGGTATCACCAAGGCCTACACTACGCGTGTTGGATCAGGCCCTTTCCCAACAGAGCTTTATGATGCCATAGATAAACAAGACCCACTCGGCAAGCATCTTGCGGATAAAGGGCATGAATTTGGTGCGACGACAGGGCGTGCACGTCGTTGTGGCTGGTTCGATGCCGCAGCACTGAAGCGCTCTATTCAAATCAATGGAGTGTCTGGTTTGTGTGTGACTAAACTGGACGTGATGGATGGTATGGAAATCGTGCGTATTGGTGTTGGTTATAATATCAATGGTCAATACAGTGATATTTTGCCTGTCGGTGCAGAGTCGTTAATTGGTTGCGAGCCTGTGTACGAAGATATGCCTGGTTGGACTGATAGCACGGTTGGCGTGAAACGTTACGAAGATTTGCCTGAACCAGCGAGAAACTATTTGCAACGTATTGCCGAGATTTGTGAAGTGCCTGTAGATATGGTTTCAACTGGGCCAGAACGGGATGAAACCATCGTCTTGCGCCACCCTTTTGATGCATAAATTTAATTCTTTACCACAGAGACATAGAGTAAAGCAACCGCATCCCTCGCTTTGATGGGCTTGCTCGCCACCAGGACTGTAAGCTGTTGATGTTTCTGTTTTCTCTGATGAAACTACTAGCTAATCGACTAAGGCTGGCAAATACACCATCCAAGTCGCTGCTTATGTGGTGAGATTTTAGATGCGTTTCTAAATGTTATGGAACAAGTGTAAATGACTTTATACCAGGACTTATTTCTGGTCCTAGATTATTGAGTAGTTCCCTAAGGGCTTCTTCTTTCTCCTTCGTTGCTTGCGCAGTGCCTTTGAAGTTCAAACCCCTTGACGCTGAGAAGCGCCCTTGTCCTGCAAGAATTAATGCACCTTTTACAGTGTTCAGCGTAATGCCCACCCCGTCTTTATTCGCAGAAAATGTGAAATGGTAGTTTCCTAATGGTGAGATGCTACTGAGCAAGGAACTTGCATTTAACCAATCCGCCGTCGCTAAACCTTGTAAGCCTTGCTGGGAAATAAGCAATGAATCACTGCGTAGGATCACTTTTCCGCGCAATCCCGCTGGCTTTAGAAACTTGGATGCTTCATCTAGTAAGATAGCTGACAAAGGGAAGTAGGCGTGATGTATTTCAATTTTTCCTAGAGATGCAATGATGCCCATTGGAATCGTTTGCAGTTCATCGTCCCATTGTATTTGGCTACTTAGTTTCCCAGTGAAAATTGTTTGGGTAGAAATCTTCCAATGTAGTCTGGTGAGTGTAATTATTCCCCCACCATGTTGATGCAAAACTGGATTGGCTGCGCCATTCCATATTGTTCCCTGAGTATTGGCCAATTCCACTCGCCCCTGGCTAGCATTTTTTATGATAGGGCTGAGTACACTGGAAGGCGTTGTCACGATGAGTGTGCAGAGGAAAGTTGTTATTAGTAGTGCCCAGGTTCCTTTGCTCATTGAATATTTCCATTGTTCAGCGTCGCGCTGATCTTAACGAGGCCAGATTGTGGCAGGGCTGTGATAGAAACCGAGTCAGCACGGATGTGCTGCTCTAGTTGTAGATTTCGTAACCAATTTAACCAAACTGAGAATGAAATTGCATCGCAGCTGATATGTACACCGTTAGGTTCTTGTATTTCTAATTTGTTGAGCAATGTGAGTAATTTGTGCCGCTGAGCGGATTCTTCTATGCTGGTCTTTAATGCCATGGCATCAAGCGCCGCCAATTGTGGTCTATGCTGCAAGATTTCAACTTCTGCTGATTGTTCGCTTAATTTTATAGCTTGTGCTTTTAATGTGGGCAGATTTTTATGCAATTTGTTTAAGGCTTGATGCGCAGGTTGCCATAGTAAAAAATAATACATCGGCGGTAGCAACAAGATTGCGGCCAAAGTCAATAGGCGACGTTCTTGTATAGGTCTTTTACACCAATGTGTATCACGCAATTCTTGCCAGCGTGTTTTCATGATGTGCCTCCGATTTGTATTGATAGTCGAGTTTCAGCAGCGTTGTCAATATTACGTATTTCTCCAAGGGTTACGCTAAGTGCTTTGCTTTGCAAACGCTGTTGCAGAGCATGTATTTCGCTAGCTGTGGCTATTTTAATATCTAGGTCAAGTCTTCCAGACTCGTAGTGTAAGGTGGTGATTTGGCTACTGGGAAATGAGGATACAGCCACTGACGTTTGATCTAGTAAGGGTAAAAAGTCGGCATCATCAGCTAAGCCAGCACTATGGCGTAATGCAGCAATGTTGCGTTGCATTTGCAAATTTGGCTTGACCACTGTAGTGGTAACGCCGAAAGTTTTTCGAAAAGTCTGCACCATTTCTTTCTGTACCGTAGATTTTTCATGACTGAGTATGGCCCACTCAATGTTTGTTCCAAGCGTTTCGATGAAAAGTACAGCGATTAATATTAAGGCTAGAGGTCGAAATTTGAGTAGCCATTCGTGTAGTTTGGCTTTGGGGGCCAGTGAGCCCCAAAGTAGATTTAGAGCTTCGTTAGGGATTGGTTCGCTACGCCAGTCCCATGGCTTTCCTAAGACAAGTTCGCAAGGTAAGTCAGCCCATTGTGGCAAGTCGGCGTGAGCATCTGCTTCCTGCTGTGAAAAGCGTACTTGGATTTTGTTAGGAGTTACCGCAGGCGAAGCGGCCTTGAGGGCTAGGCTCAAGCTGAGTGGTGGGTGTTGTTCATCACTTAGATCCAAGCTAGTGCCTGATGAAGTGTTAGTGCGGATAAACCCCCTTTCTCCTTCACGGATCAGCACCCAAGTTTCGGAGGGTAAGTAGGGCAGCAACATCTCGGGTATGGCTCGACGCAAGGGAATATTGGCAGCGATGCAAGCAAAGACAATATTTTTTAGCCATTGTTTATCGACGATGAATAGCGAACGTTGCCCACCTCTTTGTACGATTCCAGGTACCACGTGGTTTTCTTCTGGATCGCTTAGCGAAAATTCTTCAGCAACAAATGGTAAAGCGGCTTCCCATCGGCGTCGTGATTGAGATGGCATGGTGACGTTCACGCAGCTCAGGCGTGAAGCCGCGATGATGGCAATATAGTCATCCGCCTTAGGAAGGTTTGCCAGTAGGGAATCTCCCGACGCAACGACGACATCTGCGTCATCGCAAAGTGCCCAAGGACAGGATGATGAACTGTCGTGCCATGAATCAGAAAAGTAAATACGTAGTTTCATAGAACGATTTGTGCTTTTACAGGCATTTTGGTGAAGAAGGTTTGTTTGAAAGACGAAAATATTTCGTAGTGAATGATATTCATTATTTTACGCTTGATATATTGATTTATTATCTCTTCTCTAAGATTGTAATTTAGTTTGCAGAGTTCGTTAGTATATTACTAATTAACGATTTGATATGGAAAGGATTAAATGCAAGAGGGCGTGATGAACACGCCCTCTTCTATTTAATTACTCCGAGATGAGAGAGTAATTAATACTTTACTACGCCCTGGATGACACGCGGAGCAGTGTTGCTAACTGTCGGAGCCGTTCCCAAAGCAGGGTCGGTCCAGCCGCTTGCCACAGGCAGGGTAAGAGTTGTTGTTGGATAGGTTAAGCCCGCCGCAGTACAAGCAGTGGTTGCGACTTTTCTCAATCTGATTTCTTGACTCAACGGCTTAACATAGTAAGTAGTTAAGGTGCCTCCAGTTGGAGTGAAGGTTACAACGCCAGTAGTTCCATCAAATGGAATTGAAAACTCCGGCTTCCATCTGAAGGTCTCTTGAGTGGCCTTGGTGAAATCGCATGCTGAGTTTGTGATTAGGTCAATACATGTAGAAGGAATACCCCACAGATCACCAAAGCCGCCAAATTCGAGTGAGAGAGTAGTTCCTGCATAGTTACCGTAAGGTCTTTTGTTTACGGTATCCGTATTTGCTGGAACGACAAAATCTACTTTCAGAGGCGCATCGAACTTCACAACAGCTCCGCCTGAATCTTTTAAGATTGAAAGTTGATCCCACGAATTAGAGCTAGACTGCCAAGTATAGAAAGTGCTTACGGCGGCCAAATCTGTGGCAGTGTACTGACCCGCAGTTGCAGGGGTAATGGCAGCAAAAGTTGTGGCATCAATCAGCTTGCCGCTACCTTGCGTATTTGAAGTAAATGCCCATTGCTGAGTAGAACTTAGATTTTTCACGGCGGCTAAGGCGGCGTTAGTTAAGTCTCCCGTGTTTGCATTTAGCGTGTAGCTTACAACACTGGCAGTGGGAACACTGAGTGTAGATGAGCCGTCATTCAGAAATGCTGGAGATGCCGTTGCTGCTGTTGGTTGAGGACAATCAATAACACATTTCAGTCCACCTGTAATCGTGGCGTATTGATCTGGGTACACAATATCTTCGTTGACTATATTTACAGCGGTTGTGGATAATGTCGTTGCAAGGGCAGATATTGCCGTGCCTGTGATAGACCACTGTGATCCATTTGCCCATGCATTCAATCCCCAAGAGGCGGCTGTTACCATGTCGGCATTAGCAATGGCAACTGGAGTTGTATATGCTTCCATATTGGATGTTGTTGCATTCTGCTTGCCGCTAATCATAAATTGTTTTGCGCTATCGTCCCAATACAATTCGTATTGAGTATTGGCCGCCATGCCAGTAACGGCAGTCATGTTGTAAAACCAAAAACGCTGTTTATTCACGGCCACCAATGTTTTTACGCTAGCTGTGTGTTTAAGCAACTTACCACCTGATTGAAGCAAAGTGTAGTTGGTCGCAACTGAGCCAGTACTTGAGTAACTTATTTTTGATATCGTCGTGCCACTAGCAGGGGTTGTTCCGCCTTGTGACCAAAATCCCCAATATCCGATGTATCCGTTGACCTTCTTACTGGTAGTGGGATCCGTATATTCAATTGGAAAGCCGCTGTTGCGTGTAACCTGCGCACCCGTGGAATCATAAAGACCATAACTCCATGCAGATTTGTCAGCGACAGCAAGTTGACGATCAAAGCATTGTTGAGTGACTCCAGCATCGTCGCTACGTAAGAAGTGTGTCGCGTTATAAGCAAAAGTAATTGCTTTTGTTTTAGTAGCACCAGTGCTTAAAACTGCGGTTTTAGTCATAGAGCCATGACCCGAATTCGCTGTGTCAGCAACAAGGGAAAGTGAATCGCTTACCGATGTGACTCCTGGATCCCTACCTATGCCTGATGTGAAATAGGATAAGCCAGAAGTTCCTGCTGTAATAAAGCCTTTTTCACCATCACAAGAGCCTGCTGTGCCCGTTGCTGAAGTTCCGCACCAATTTAAGGTGAATTCGCCAAAAGCTAATGTGGCACTTGGGGCATTTAATGAAGAGGATTTGGCCGTAATTTGCATGTCGGGGTTTTCTACCCACACACTAGCTAACAGCGGTGAGCCAGTCACCTGGGTTGCAGTTACGATAGCTTTTTGGTAAGTCGCCCCAGTGTTGCCATCTTTTCCTCCGCCTGAATTTGATTCACATTTTTTACTATCAATCAGGGCGATATATGATGGTTGATTTACAAGTGCATAGGGATTCATAGCACGAATGTAGCACAACACGCTATTGGCCCCAGCCAAAACTGTAGAGGCTTGATCCTCTACATATTGATTAATTGTATCGCTAATGTAGGCCCCTGAAGTGGGGGCGGCAGCAAAACTTATTGCAGGAAAAGTTGTACACACTAGCAATACAATATTTCGTATGTTCATTGAAATACTATTCATCTGTGCCTCCGTATTTTAAAAATTAGATTTATTTAATTGGCAGTGACGACAGAAATTTTTGCTGGAGCTGCCGATGCAGTAGCAGCGGCTACTGCCGATGCACCTGTACCTGTAGACGTTCCAACTGCGGTTCCTGTTGCTGTTGTGGTTGCGGCGGATGACGTAGTGGTCGTAGATGTGGCTGTAGTCGCGGTAGTACCGCTGCTTCCACCACACCCTGAAATCAGTAGCACTGTAATTATTCCCAACGCCGATAGAAGTCTAGGAGGTGAATTTTTAAAATTACTATTTTTCAAGTATGTCATGTTGAGCCTTTCCAAAGTTTAATTTGCATTTAAACCGCCCCGTTTTTAAGCTTAGGGATAGCAAACACTATGCCTTTGAATCTACGCTGTCAATATTCATAAATTTCGCTTCGATTCTTTAGTCCAACAGCCTGCTAGGTAAAATATTATTCAATCCATTAGTAAGGTCAATATTGGGGTATCTTCAAAGCATCTTAAAGAACTTACTTGATGTCAGTGCAACAACTGTGCGGCTGCAAACAAGGCCAGCCGGAGAAGTTTTCTATGCTGTGTTCGACTGTACCGTGATTATTTCTTTATAAAGTATGAATGTTGACACGCTCAGTTTGCTTGTTCATAATGGAAAAATGCGCTATCAGTTTAAAAAAATATTTGTCGTTTTAATGATGTTGTGGCTGCCGCTGTTCAGCGGCGGTGCTTTGGCGGCTAGTGTATCTATGCAAATGCCTGCTTCATGTCATGAAGCAATGTCCTTGCATGAGATGTCTGCTGAAGTTCATCTGCACTCATCATCTGATAAGCATGCACCTGCCAGTGGTGGGTGTGGTTTGTGTCATTTAGCATGTGCTGCTTTTCTGTCTGCGGACAGTCAAAAGATGGTCTCTCAGGAAACGACGGCAAGCTTAGCGACACCATATTCAGTTATTTTCATTTCTGTTAGCTCTGTACCACTTCTTCCTCCCCCTCTCGTTCGCGCCTAAGGCGGGACGAGTTCGTTTGTAACTTTAGTTTGTAAGGTTCTCGTTCCGAGTTGTTTCGGCGGCAGCACTGCGTCTGGCGTTTGCCAACTCAGAGTATGGATGCGAGCAATACAAGTAATTACCTATATACAGTCGGTTAATTTGCATTAACTGAAAACGACACCTAGCCGAAGATGATGATGGCAGGGTCTTGTATTTACTAGCTATTAAATCAAAAGGATATTTATCATGCGCAATACATTTTTTATCGCTTTATTAGCGACAGTTCTAGCACATTCTGGTTTTGCATTGGCTAGTGACCATGGTCATATGAATCAGGGTGCAATGTCGGCTATGCATGCGACTTTATCTCATGGACACATGGGGGTTGGTATGGTGAATCGCATTAATATGCAGCATCACAAAATCAACTTGACTCATGGCCCAATTAAATCTCTCGGCTGGGCAGGGATGACTATGGATTTTGTTGTTAAAGATACGGCAATTTTAAAGCATGTAAAAGCTGGGCAAAAAGTGAGCTTCGAAGTGCTTAAGGAAGGCCCTGGGAAATATTTTGTTGTGAAGATCACACCACTACGATAAATCTTAAAGCCCCACCACAGAGACACAGAGACACAGAGAAGGTCACAAAACAACAATAGCTACAGCCGTAGCGGCAGCACCCATCGGGTGAGCTAGTAAAGCGGGGGATGCTGTTGTTTTTACTCTGAGTTCTCGACATTTCTGCGGTGCAACTGCAGTTTTAAGGATAAATGCATTTTATGGGCAGTAGTCATGCTTAAGCATCGTCACTGCCCAGCAGAAATGGAGCAAGTTAAATGAGGTTCATTATTAAAAGCACTTGTGCTTATGTCTGCTGCCTGTTGCTATCGCAATTTGCATTGGCAGATGACGATGCCGACAAGCAGCCCATCGCATCCGCGCCGTTTGAGATACCACAAGCGACGCTGACACTAGATCAGGCGCTGGCTTTGGCTTTGTCGGGCAATCCCGGTTTGTCAGCCATGCAAGCGCGAGCGCGTGCGCTGGCTGATGTGCCGTCTCAGGTGGGTGCGCTTCCAGATCCTACGCTGTCCTTGGGCGCACTCAGTTTACCTACGGATACGTTTTCTTGGAGTCAGGAGGCGATGACGCAGAAACGGCTTGGCATAGGATTGACGCTACCTTTTCCCGGTAAGCTTGGGTTGCGCGAAGCAGTCGCTGAACTACAAGCCCAAACAGGTGAATTTGATGTCGCAGAAAAAAAGCTTGTGTTGGCTCGCTCCGTGCGTTTTGTTTGGTGGAATCTCGTATATGTAGATCACGCGATTTCGCTAGTTCAACGTAATCGTTCATTGTTGCGTGAATTTGTAAAGATTGCTGAAGCTAAATACAAAACTGGGCAGGGTATGCAATCTGATGTGCTACTGGCTCAAGTGGAATTGTCTAAGATGCTGGAAAGGGAAATAGCCCTGCATGCAGCACGCCGCAATCAAGCTGCGGCATTGAATGCCTTGTTGGCCCGTCCTGCGCAAAGTGAAGTGCATATGCCAGCTCAGGTCGATGAAAACTTACCAATTCCCCTTGCTCTTTCGCCACTGATTGAAGCTGCAAAACTAAATCGCCCTTTTCTAGCGACGCGCCGTAACTCTGTGGAAGTTGCCAGCTTACGCGCTCATCTTGCTGAGAAAGATTATTACCCAGATTTTCGTTTGGGAGCGGCTTACGGATTTCGTGATGGCAACAACCCCAATGGCAGTACTCGTGCAGATATGACCAGTCTGACGCTCAGTATTAATTTGCCGATTTTTGTCGCTAGTCGTCAGCGCAAAGCGCTTTCTCAACGGCACAATGAAATGCAAAAAGAAGAATACAGCTTGCAAGACAGTTTGCTACAAGTGCAGACGGAAATTGAACAGGCCTTGGTAGATTTTCATGTGGCTAGTGAGCAGGCCTCATTGTATAAGAGCGGCATTATTCCGCAATCCAGCCAAGCTGCGTCTTCAATGCTGGCATCTTATCAGGTAAACAAGGTTGATTTTCTTAATCTTGTACGCGCCCAGATCACTCTCTATAACTACGAAGCGCAATACTGGAAAACGATTAGTTCCGCTTGGCAAGCATGGGCACGACTGCAAGCAGCTGTCGGTGTTGCGCCAGAAAGCCTTTTTCATAAAGATGCGGCGTTAATTAATAACAAGGATAATTCCCATGAATAAGTTTCTCGTCATCACGGCAGTCATTGCTCTGCTGCTTGGCAGCGCGATAGGTTATCGCTTTGGCCCAGGGCAAAGTGT
>Ga0316204_10002048_pt1 | contig 48486 bp, 31 predicted proteins | sample 6monrhotite_MG_2_FD_205661 | JGI IMG/M metagenome (GOLD analysis project Ga0316204, IMG submission 205661) | Microbial mat bacterial communities from mineral coupon in-situ incubated in ocean water Damariscotta River, Maine, United States -... | ecosystem: Environmental > Aquatic > Marine >... | reverse complement strand
CGCGACGTCCCAGCGCCCCACGCGAGAGGGTGTTGCGACGTCAGATGCCTCGCCGCAAGGCGACATCAGGAGGCAAGACCTTGCGAACACGTGGACGGTTTTCGACGGAGACCAGCTGTTGTTGTTCCGGACGAATCCAGTAAAACCGACCAGGTTTCGCAATGGATGCAAACCCAAGTGGGCATGCCACACGACCCGAGAGTCACTGCACAGGGGTCCTCCAGACCGGGAGGAAAGGCGACGACGAGGAACGAGGAGACTTGCCTGAGAGGGGAAGCGCAGGTTCCCCTCTGGAGACAACGCTGGTTGGCAGTGGCGAATCCGTCAAAGTGGCTGAAGACACGCAGTAACGATCACGATCCATGCGGCAGCCGAACTCACGCTGAGCTTCACAATCCCTGCGGCAGCCGCGCTCCCAGTTGACCTTCACGATCCAAGCGGCAGCCCAACCCCGCCCGGTCCAATCCCCACCAGCCCAATCCCCACCAGCCCCATGCCCACCGGGCCCAGGTCCGCCGGACCGAACGCTCGGGGCTACGGAACCGCTGATGTCTGAGGGCCTGTGGGGGCACAGGTGGGGCTGCCGCAGGGATCGTGTCGGTCATCGTGAGCGCGGCTGCCGCATGGCTCGTGTCGGTCATCGTGAGCGCGGCTGCCGCAGGGATTGTGGACGTTTGTGCGGGTGTGGTGCAGGAGGATCGTGGAACTCAGTGCGGGTCTTCAGCCACTTTGACCTTACTGGTGCTGCCAACCAGCGTTGTCTCTGGAAGGGCCCTGCGGCCCCCTCCCGGGCAAGTCTCGTCGTCGTTCCTCCTCCTCGTCGCCCTCCCTCCCCGTGCTCTGACTCTCGGGTCGTCTGGCATGCCCACCTGGGTTTGCATCCATTGCGAAACCTGACCGGTTTTACTGGATCAGTCTGGAGAACAACAGCTTGTCTCCGTCGAAAACCGTCCACGTGTTCGCAAGGTCTTGCCTCCTGATGTCGCCTTGCGGCGAGGCATCTGACGTCGCAACACCCTCTCGCGTGGGGCGCTGGGACGTCGCGTTCCTCAACGGTACGCACTCGCAGTTGGCGCGCGCCGTGCGGCGCGTGCTGGCGGAAGGTGGAGAGTTAGCGAGGCCTCATGACTCATGACTCATGACTCATGACCCGCAAAGGGGACTCTTCGCAGTTGGACAGCCCAACCAACGGGGGGCGAGTCCTCCTCCCGAGGCTACCTCGCTCCAATCGACACGATTGGCTCAAGTTCACCGGCTGGAGTCCGAGTCCTCCCGATCGTCGCGTACCTGTGGCTTCAGGAGGTCATGTGAGGATCGGCATCGACATCGACGACACCATGTCCCGGAACTGGGCCTTCTTCCGATTCCTGGCGGCCGCCTTTCTCGACGGCGGGCACGAGGTCTTTGTGGTCACCTTCCGGGAGGACTCCGATCAGACCGCGCGGGAATTGGAGGCGCGGGGAGTGCGCTGTTCCCGCTTGATCTGCGCCTCCCCCGAGGCGTTGAGCACACAGGGCTGGGCAGCGTGGAAAGGCGCGGTCTGCCAGCGCGAAGGCATTGAGATCTTCTTCGATGACATGGAGGAGGTCATCAACCACCTGCCCTCGCAGACCGTGGGGTTGATGGTCACCGACCCACAGCGCGGGCTGATCTACTATGACTGACGAGAGAGAGCGCTCTCATACCGACAGACATCAGCCCGGTCGCACGCCCACGAACATGTCGAGCACGCGGCCCTCCTCAAAGTCACTGTGGGTGAAGGGCAGGCGCTCGATCGCCGTGAGCCCGGCGGCCTCCATGGCGGCGATCCAGGTCGCGCGGGGGAAGAGCCCGTAGGTGTGCTCCTCGGTGATGGTGCGGGTCGGCTGCCCGTCCTCGCGCAGCACGTAGGTCATCAGCCCGGTCGTCTGGTTGTCATGCGGATCCGGATCCCGCTCCCAGAACAGGTAGCGCAGCCCCCGAGGCCCGCTGTCATTGCCGCCGTGGCTGGTGGACGGGGTGAAGATCTCCGTCGTGTCATCCGGGGCCAGCAGCACCGCGCCGCCGGGGCGGGCGTGTCGTGCGGCGCTCTGGACGGCCGCGCGCAGCTCCGCCTCCGTGGACATGTAGCCGATGGCGTCCTGGATGAAGACCGCGTCGAAGGTCTCCCCCAGATCCACGTCCCGCATGTCGCCCTGGAGGTGTCGGGCGTGGGGGTTGAGGCCCGCGCTCACCGCCAGCATCCCAGGCGAGCGATCCACCAGCGTGAGCGCGATGTCGCGACCGAAGTGGCTGGCGTTGTTGCCGCCGCCGCTGCCCAGCTCCAGCAGCGAACGCAGCGGCCCCCGTGTCCGCGAGCGCAGCACCGAGAGGTAGAGCGCGGCCTCCTCGATGTACTCGTCGGGGTGGGACAGCAGCGGCCACCAGTCGGCCAGCTCACGGTAGAGGCGGGGCTGTTCTTCCTGCATCGTGTCCTCGGCGCGGAGCGCGGTTCGGATATGTTGCCCCATTCTGTCTGGGAGTCCGGATGTGGACCACGCTCTTGTTGTTGACGGCCCCGATTACCTGGGCCAATGAAGCGGACGAAACGGACGCCGGTGACGTGCCCGCGCTCGCCGGGGACGAGAAGGAGGAGGTCATCGAGGAGGAGGAGCTGGTCGCCCCTTCGCTGGAGACCATCCAGGAGTACCTGGAGGGGCAGGGGATGCCCCCGGCGGAGGCCGCCGCCGTCGCCATGATGCGCGTCAAGCAGATGGCGCTGGTCGACGTCATGGAGCAGCAGCAGGGCAGCATCGAGCTGGCTGAGGGGCTCGCGACCCTCACCGTGCCGGAGGGCTTCAGCTACCTCTCCCCGGAGCACACCAGCCTGCTGCTGGAGGCCTGGGGGAACCCGGCGGATCCGGAGCTGCTGGGGGCGCTGCTGCCGGCTGGCCTCGACAACCTCTTCAGCGCCGCCGCCTGGATCGTCATCCTCGACTACGAGCCCATCGGCTACGTGAGCGACGATGGCGCGGCGAGCCTGGACGCCGACGCCCTGCTCGGCGTGATGCAGGCGGGCGGCGCCGCCCGCAGGGCCCCGCCGCTCGCGGGGTGGGCCGAGCCGCCGCGCTACGACCCGGCCGCGCACGCGCTCACCTGGGGGCGGGAGCTGGTCTTCGAGGCCTCCGATCACACAGTCAACTACGACGTGCGCGTGCTCGGGCGCGCCGGCGTCCTGACCATGCGGGCGGTGCTCTCCGCGAGTCGCTTCCAGGAGCTGCGCCCGCAGCTCCTCACCCTCTCCAGCGCCGCCGTCTTCAGCGATGGATACCGCTACGGACAGTTCGTGCCCGACCGCGATCCCCGCGCCAGCGTGGGGCTGGACGCGATCGTCGCGGGTCAGTTCGCCGACCTGCTCCAGGCGTCACCCGAGGCGTCCGCTTCGTCCGAGGGTGGGAGGCCGTGGGCGCTCATCGCGGGTGTCGCGCTCCTCCTGCTCGTAGGGGCTGGTGTGCTGCTCCGTAAGGGGAAAACATAGCGAACAGTAGCGGTGTGGTACAGTCGCGAAGAGTCTGAATACAAAGCCTTGGGGGGCCTGCATGTTCGCGCTGATTCTTACGCTCTCACTGTTCACGACACCTGCCGCCGCGCAAGAAGCCGGGGCGGTGCCTGCTGTTGAGGAGGAGGCGCTGCCGACCCAGGCGGAGCTCGCCGCCTACCTGGAGGGCGAGGGGCTCTCTCCGGAGGAGGCCGCCCAGAGCGCGGCGGCCATCCTGGCGGAGATGGAATTTGAGGCGTCGCTGACGTACCAGACCGGTGAGATCGCCATCGCGGACGGCCGCGCGACCCTGACCGTCCCCGAAGACTTCGGGTACCTCTCCCCCGAGGACTCGGACAGCGTGCTCGTCGCCTGGGGCAACCTGCCGGGCGGCGGCGCCTACGGGATGCTGGTGCCGGCTGGTCTGAGCCTGTTCAGCGAGGAGGGCTGGGCGGTCATCATCGACTACGAAGAGGACGGCTACGTCTCGGATGAGGACGCGGCCGATATCGACTACGATGAGCTCCTGACTGAGATGCAGGAGGGCACCGAGGCCTCCAATGAGGCTCGGGTGGCCGCCGGCATCACGTCCCTGCACCTCGACGGCTGGGCCGAGCCGCCGAGCTACGACGCCCAATCCCACAAGATGTATTGGGCCAAGCTGCTCTCGAGCGACGACGGCGGGCGCTCGCTGAACTACGACGTGCGCGTGCTCGGGCGCCAGGGCGTGCTCTCCATGAGCGCGGTCGCGGGGGCGTCGGAGTTCTCGACGGTCAAGCAGAGCATGGAGCGCGTGCTGGCCTTCGCTGAGTTCAACGACGGCCACCGCTACACACAGTTCGATCCCGGGGTCGACAAGGTGGCGGCCTACGGCATCGGCGCGCTGGTCGCGGGCAAGGTCGCCGCGAAGGTGGGCTTCTTCAAGGGCCTGATGGCGATGATGATCGCCGGCAAGAAGTTCGTCGTCATTGGCGTCATCGCGGCGGCCGCCGCGCTCAAGAAGCTCTTCGGGCGAGGCGGAGATTCCTAGGCTTTGGGTGTGCCTGAGCATGGGATGAGGGATAGTTGGCTCCCAACCCAAGCAGGTGAGATCATGGCCCGATCCCTCTCCACGACGAACGCCTTCATGTTGCTGGGGTTGACCCTGCTCGCGGGCTGCGCATCGCGCAACTCCAACCTGGCGGTCGTTGTGTTGGAGTCCTGGCCCATGGCGGCTGGTTGGGCCCCCTGTCACGCGGCCCCTGGCCCCTGCACCTCCAAGCTGATCCTCGGTACGGATCAGCAGTCCGCCGCGGGCTTCTGCTACGAGGTCGTCGCCAAGGCTCCCGAGGACGCCGAGTCCTTCAGCATCGAGGTCTACACCCCCAACGACCCCGCCGCGATCGCCTCCAGCGGGGGGCGCGGGAACCCGGTCAAGGCCGGCTTCTGTATGACCGCGCCCGAGAACCCCGAGCCGCTGGAGCTGCTGGTCTACTCGCTGGAGCGCGTGCCCGCTGGCGCCAGCGTGGCGGTCTTCCGCCAGCCCTGAGGGTGAGCCGGGAAGCCGGGAAGCCGGGAGTCCGGGGGGCGCATCAGACACAGACTGAGTCCGGCGCGGCTACCAGTTCACGCCGGTGGTGATCGCCGCGCGCCAGCTGCCGTCGACGTCGGGGATGTAGGAGATGTGGAAGGTTGGTGTCTTCGATGGGGGATGTCAAGCATCGACGACACATGTTCATCTCAGCTTCACACCGTGTCCCCGAGGGGTTCAAGCGCGCCTGATACCCCTGTATCTACGCCAAGAAGGAGTGGAGAATGAACCCGAGATCCCTGCTAGCGCTCACCGGCTTGACGGGGCTGATTGTGACGGTCGGCTGCGCCCCGTCCCACGCCCAATTCGACGGAGACGTGGCCTTCGTCCGCGGCGCCCCGGTCGCCTTGGAGCTGATCCCCACCGACGTCCTCGTGTCGCAGATGGAGGGCTGGTCCAGCGATGAGGTCGACGCCTGGGTCGAGTCCCTGGAGCCGATGTCGCTGTGGTCCAGCGATCCTGGCGTCTTCGACGTCGACCTGAGCGAGTCCTGGAGCAACGTGACGGAGGGGGTGGCGCTGGGGGAGGGGAGCGCGGTCATCGACTTCGAGGATCCCTGGACCGGCAGCGGCGCCATGTCGGTGTCGGTGTTCACCCCGGATCGGCTGGAGCTGCGGGCCTTTGACCCCTACGCGGGCGACGGATCGGGCTGGTCGCCGGTGGACACGATCCAGGTCGTCGTCGGCGGGCTGGTGCAGCTGGAAGCGCGGCCCTGGTTCGGTGAGCTGGCGCTGGACGGCGCGCACGTGCTGGAGGTGGAGCACGGCCTCGGCCTGGAGGCCGAGGTGGGCGAGGCCGGCGCCCGGGACGCCCTCTCGCTGCGGGCGGAGACCCCGGGCGTCCATGTGGTCTCGCTGTTCGTCGCCGGTGAGCCGCTGGGCGAGCTCATCGTCACCGCGGTCCCGCCCGGGGCGGCGGCGTCCATGCGGCTGGTGCAGGTCGGCGAGGAGCTGCAGGAGGTCGGCGACGGCGAGGCCGGCGGGGCCAGTGAGCCGGTGTCCTCGCGGGCGCTGCGCGTCGAGGACGTCTACGGCGAGCCCATCTTGGGCTTCGAGCCCGAGTGGACCATCGCCGGCGCCCCCGCCGGCAGCGGCGACACGGTGCGCTACGTCTTCGACGGTGAGGGCGCGCTGCCGGTGGAGGCGAGCCTGGGCGCGCTGACCGTCCAGGCGACGCTGCCCGCGGCTGTCGCCGAGGTGACCACCACCCGCGCGGGCGGCGCGCTGAACCCGTTCGCCGGTCTGATGGCGCTGGGGCTCGCCGGGCTGGCCTTCCTCGGCCGCCGTGAGCAGCCGTGAGCCCGCTGGGGGAGCTGCTCCAGTACGATCGCCTCGCCATCGCCTCCGGTGAGGTGTGGCGCCTGCTCACCGGTCACTTCGTGCACTGGAGCCCCGAGCACGCCCTCTACAGCCTCGGCACCTTCGCCGGGCTGGGCCTCCTGCTGGCGCGCCGGGATCGACGGCTGCTCGGGTGGACCGTGCTGCTGTCGGTCCTCTCCATCTCCGCGGCGCTCTGGTTCACCGCCCCGGAGATTCAGCAGTTCCGGGGGCTCTCAGGGCCGGGCACGGCGGCCTTCGCGGCGCTGGCCTGTCACCTGGGCGCGGAGCTGCGCCGCCAGGGTCGCCGCTACCACCTGGGGGCGCTGGGGCTCCTGGTGGCGGGCATGGCGGCGAAGCTCGTCTATGAGGTCCACGCGGGCGCGTTCCTCTTCGCTGGCGGCTTCGCGGCGGTCCCCATGGTTCACGTCGTGGGGGCCGCCGCTGGCGTCATCGCATGGGCAGGCTACTCGCTGGCGCTCGGGTCATCGACCCGGCCCAGGAAGAGCACGGCCCCGGTGGGGTTGTCGCGGATCAGGAAGACGAAGGGGTGGTCCGCGTAGAAGCTGGGGGGCATGGACTCGGTGCCGATGATGACCGCGCTGGCCGCGGCCGCCTCGGCGCCCTCCTCGTTCACCTCGATGAACGCCTTGTGCAGCGCGTCCTGGATGAAGAGCGGCTCTCCGGTGGCCTCGATGTCAGCCATGTTGGAGAAGTCGGCCTCGCCGAAGATGAACGGCGTGACCATGCCCATCTCCTTCAGCAGGTCGGCCATCGGCACGTCCTGGGTGATGGAGAAGCGCGGCAGGAAGAGCTCGTAGTCATCCCCCTCCGAGAGGTTGCTCGTCAGCGTCGTCAGCCGCTCGGCGCTCAGGCTGGCCTCCAGCGCGGGCAGGTCGGCGGGGTCGTTGGGCATCAGCATCAGCATGGACTGCCGGCCGCCGCGGTAGGAGAGCTCCGCCACCTGCACGTCGTCCAGCCCGCCGAGCTTGAAGCCGGCGGTGCGGTGCATCATGTCGACGTCCACCGAGCCGCCGTCCGCCGGCTGGAAGGTCGCCGCGAAGGTGTCGTCCGGATCGAACTGCTCGTCCCAGTTCGCCTTGAAGTAGATGGCGTTGGCGAGCACCATGCGCGCGGTCTCGTCGATGGCGCCCGACGGGATCAGATCCTTGATGCGATCCTCGGTCTGCGCCTCGACCCACTCGTTGATGTGCTGGCGCACGCCGTCGGGGTCGGAGATGAAGTCGACCTCCTCCATGGGCGCGCTGTAGACGTCCGCGTTCAGCGTCAGGAAGTCGTCGAGCCAGGCGTAGTCCTGCTGGCCGAAGATGCGGTTGGCCACGGCGACGGTGTAGTCACACAGCTCGGGATCGGCGATCACCGAGTCCATGAAGGCGCCGTAGTCTGTGTGCCATGACGCGGCGCCGTCCGCGCGCAGCACCGCCGCCATCTCGGTCGCGGTCTGACCGGCCGCGCCGGCGTAGGTCATGTTGAGGGCGGCGGTCATGGAGAAGGGGGAGAAGAAGAGGTTCCCCTCGGTCTCGGCCATGTGGTTGTACATGTCCCAGGCGAAGTCGTCGTTGGCGCTCGCGGCCTTCAGAATCCCCGGATCGGTCACCGCCGGAGGCGCCTCGCAGGCGTCATCCACGGGAACCTGGCCGCCGCTGTCCGCGGTGTCAGCGGTGTCGTCAGTGTCGTTGGCACCACAGGCGAACATCGCCGCCAGAAAGACGGTGAACAGTTGCATCTTGTCTCCTTTGTCAGTCTTCGCGGGTGACCTCAAAGTCGCCCACTGGATCGAATGACACCCCGCCCGTGCTCCAGGCGACGTCCCCGTAGAGGGTGTCCCGCCCGCCCGCGCTCAAGAGCAGCGTGTCGCCGCGGCGCTCGATGTCGCCGCCCAGATCAGCTTCGTCAATCTCAGCCTGGAGCAGCGCCCAGAGGTTGTCCTGGAAGCGCATGCTCACCGCGACGGCGTCGTCGAGTGACGCGTCGCTGATGAACGCCACGGAGGCGGTCGCCTCGTAGTAGGGCACGCAGCCGGTCTGCTCGGAGGTGTACGGCTTGCCGGCTCCGTCGATGTCGATGATGACGCTCAGGGCCTCGTCGGCCTCGCCCTGGAGGTACAGCGTGCCGAGCCACTCGCCCTGGTAGGGGCCGGCCAGCTCGGAGAAGCTGTACTCGAAGCCCTCGGCGGGGCCCTCGCTCTCGGTCTGCGTGCCAGCGTCGACGGCGTAGGCGCAGTCGCTCTCGATCGTCCCCTCCTCGCCCACGGTCTCCGGATCCATCTCGGAGCCGGACTGGCCGCCCATCCCGAAGGGGCCGCAGGCGGCGAGCAGAGAGAGGAAGAGGTTCGTCATGACTACAATCTGGCCCCATGAGCGGCGTACGACAAGCCCATAGGCTCCCGAGAACGCACAAATTGTGGGGTGGTAATGCCCTTGATAGTGCGAATCCGATAAAGTGACCCATGGAACAAGTCGCCAGCCAGCTCCTGCGTGCGCTTCGTGGGCACCGCTCCCAGGTCCAGCTCGCCCGCTGGCTGGGCTACCGGGGGAACCCCATCACCGACTGGGAGAACGGCCGGCGCTTCCCGACCGCGGCGGAGACGCTGCGGGTCTGCGGGCGCATCAAGGTAGACGTGAGCGCGGCCTTCGAGCGCTTCCACGCGGCCTCGGCGGCGGCGCTGGGGGACGGCGACGATGTGGGGGTGTCCGCGTGGCTGAACGCGCTGCGGGGCAGCACCTCGGTCGCGGAGATCGCCCGCCGCACGGGCCAGTCCCGCTACGCGGTCGGGCGCTGGTTCCGGGGCGACGCCCGGCCGCGGCTGCCGGACTTCCTGCGGCTGGTGGACGCCATCACCGGGCGGGTCTCGGATCTGGTGGCCGCGCTCGTGCCCATCGAGTCAGTGCCCGCGCTCACCGCGCGGCACGCGGCGCTGGAGTCGGCCCGCAGGCTGGCCTTCGAGGCGCCCTGGACCGCTGTGATCCTGCGCGTCATCGAGACCGAGGCCTACCGGACCCTGCCCCGACATGAGCCCGGCTGGATCGCCGAGCGGCTGGGCATCCCCCCCGAGGTCGAGGAGCGCTGCCTGGGCTCGCTGGTCGAGGCGGGCGTGCTGGCGTTGAGGCGCGGTCGCTACCAGGACGCCGGCGCGATCTCCGTGGACACCCGCGCGGATCCCGCCGCGCTCGCCGTCCTGAAGGCCCACTGGGCGAGGGTCGCGCTGGAGCGCCTGGCCGATCCCGGGCCCGGTGACCTCTTCTTCTACAACGCCATCTCCCTCTCCCGGGCCGATCTGGACCGCGTCCGCGCCCTCCAGCGCGCCTACTTCCGCGAGCTCCGGGCCGTCGTCGCCGCCTCCGAGCCCTGCGAGACCGTGGCGCTCATCAACCTGCAGCTCGTGGAGTGGCCGCTGGAGGGATGAATCGAGCGGATCGAGCGGGATCGAGCAGGATAGAGGTCGTGCCCCGGTCCCGAGGACTCATGACGCTGCTCCCGCTCCTGGCTCTCATCTCCTGCGGCACCAAAGATGACCCGGCCGCGACCCCGGGAGAACGCCTGGTACGACATGATCTGGGCAGCCTTCAAGCCGCTGGGCGACGCCAGCGACGGCCCGGCCTACGCGGCGGTCGCTGACGCGGCCTGCGGGCTGGCGCGCTCCCCGGTCGACGAGGTGCGGCGGGCGGTGCCCGAGTCGGACGCCGAGGAGATCTGCCTCGATCGCCTCGACCGGCCCATGGGCGCCGAGCCCCGCGGCCCGCACGAGCGCTGCCTGGAGCAGTTCGTCTGGTGGAAGGACCAGTACGTGCTCAGGGGCTGTGAGGCCGAGCTCACCGTCGTCGAGCCGCCGGCTGATTACCTGCTTCCCTACTGGATGGGGCGCTACTTCGGCTTCATCGATTCCGCCTGGTAGCGGTGAGTTAGACTTGGCCTCCCAAAGCGGAGGAAGATGATGAGTGAGCCGATGGATCTGTGGGAGAAGTCTGTCTGTATCAGCGGGCGCTTCGAGGGGCGCACCAAGCTGGACATGGAGCTGCTCCTGCGCGGCCGCGGCGGCGGCACTACCCGCTCGGTCAGCAAGCACACCGACGTGCTCTTCAGCTCCGATCCCAACACCTCCAAGGCCCAGAAGGCCCAGACGCTTGGGGTCACCGTCGTCACCCCCCAGGATCTCGACGCGTTCCTGGGGGGGCCGCTCTGGAACTACAAGGCGCGCATGGAGCGCTCAGCCACGCGCTACGCGGGCAGCGAGCACCTCTCGACCCTCGCCTGGGGGGCGCCCGCCAGCGCGGCGGCCCTGAAGATGGCTGAGGAGACGATCGGCTTCCCGCTGCCGGCGGCCTTCCGCAGCTTCTATGAGCAGGCCAACGGGATGAGCGCGCACCTGTACGTGCCCAAGAAGAGGGGCGTGAAGCTGCCTGAGCGCAAGACCGCGCTCATCCCCTGGGACGTCTCGGCGCACACGGATGGTCCGCTCTGGAAGGACATGGCCGAGAACAGCAGCGGGACCGTTGGTGTCGCCAATCTCCTGCCGCTGGAGACGATCTTCTCCTCGAACTGGTCGAGCATGTGCATGGATGTCAGCGATCCCAAGGGCACGCTTCGGGTCGGAAAGCGCAAGGTCAAGGAGCCTGAGTTCTTTGACAACCTCTACATGTTTGATGCCTTCCACGGCTACTACCAGGCTGGCATCTGGGCCGACCGAAAGAACAAGACCCTCTGGGTCATGATGGGGGAGGACTACGGCGCGACCTGGCACGATAGCTTCCCCATACAGTTCGAGACCTACATGGAGGAGCTGGTGCACGGTCGGTGTCTGGAGCGCACCGTGCAGAACCTCTACACCAAGGGCTGGGGGAGCCTGCGCCTCTCGGTGTAGCCCCAATACCAATCCGTCGCGCGAAGCGCGCCCAGAGCTCGGTCCGCACTTCCCAAACGCCCACCTACTCCGCGGAGAAGGTGATGCTCTCCAAGACGATGTCCTCTCGGGGCTTATCCATCCCGTCGCGCGGCACCTGGGCGATGGCGCGAGCCACAACCATGCTGGCCTCATCGCACTGACCGAAGACCGTGTGTCGACCGTTCAGGTGCGAGGTCGCGACCTCAGTGATGAAGAACTGTGAGCCGTTGGCGTTGGGCCCGTTGTTCGCCATACCCATGGTGCCGGGGCGATCGAAGCGCAGATCCGGCGCGAACTCGTCGGGGAAGCGGTACCCGGGGGTGCCGGAGCCCGTGCCGGTGGGGTCGCCCATCTGGATCATGAAGCCGGGGATCACCCGATGCAGGATGGTGCCCTCATACATGGAGCCCTCACCCGGCTCCAGCGTGCGCGGATCCGTCCAGGACTGCGTGCCCTTGGCGAGCCCCACGAAGTTGGCGACGGTGACCGGGGTTCGGGTCCAGTACAGCTCACAGCGCAGCGACCCCATGGAGGTGGTGATGGTCGTGTACAGGGACTGTCCGGGCTCCACGCCCAGCAGCGCCCGAAAGACGGCCGTCGGATCCTCGGCCTCGGCGATGGCCCCGTTGTCGCCCAGCGGCCACTTCGCGGCGGAGGTCACGCGCAGGTAGTCAGCCATCTTCCCGGAGTGGAAGTAAGCCGGCGCCAGCAGGCCGCTCACGTCGATGCCGCCAGCCATGGCGTTCTCCAGGAGCGGCAGCGCCAGCAGCGCGTCGCCCTGCCCCAGGTAGTCACCGGCGAGCAGCGCGCTGGCCTGGGGGTGGGTTGGATCCAGGGCCAGCACCGCGCGCCAGGTGTCGGTGGAGGCCTCGAAGTCACCCATCAGCCGCCGGGCCATGCCGTCGATGAGCATGACCTCCGGCTCCGTGGGGGCCAGCCGGCGGGCGTCGGCGGCGAAGGCCGCGCCGGTGGGGGTGGCGCCCGCGCGCAGGTTGACGAAGGCCGCGGCCTGCTGCAGGCAGGCGTCCTCCCGCCAGGTGTTTGCGAGATCCCGGAGGTCACCGCGGGCGCCCTCCACGTCGTCCTTCAGCACCGCCATTACGGCCCGCGATGCGTCGACGGCGGGGTGCTCTCCCGCGGCGGTCAGCGCCGCGTCGGCGCCGGTGAAGTCCCTGGCGTCGAGCGCCGCGGTCGCCCGGGACCAGGCCTCGGCGTCGGGGAGCCTGCCCGCGTCGGGCACGCTGGCGATACAGATCATCGGCAGGTCCGCCGAGACGGCGATGTACACCGGGGCGGGGGCGTCGGCGGGGGCGAGCTGGCGGGCAGCGCAGGCGAACAACAGCAGGAGGACAGACATGTCGCCCCCCCTAACCCACCCACCCCGGCGTCATCACCCGCCAGCATCTCCGAACGATGGCAGACTGGAGCGGTGATGACCCTCACCGTCCTGAGCCTGCTGGCCTGCCACAAGCCGCCGCAAGGTGCCGCTTTAGAGGTCGCTCACACGAGGTGCAGCGCGCGCTCGGAGCGGCGGATCCGCACCTCCTGGGACCAGCGGAGGGTGATGCAGTCGGTCTCCAGCCCGTCGCCGAACAGCACCCCATCGTCCATGTGCGAGGTGACGGTCAGCGCGTCGCCGTCGCCGATGCGGCCCTCCACCAGGGCGGTGCCAGTGGCGCGGCTCGGGAAGGCCTCCCGCACGAAGAAGACCAGCTCCGGCGCGTCCGGCGTGGGCAGCGGGAGCTCACAGCGCCGGGACTGATGGATGCTGCGCGCCCAGCCGGTCGAGCCGGTCCCGGTGGCGACGATGAGCCCCGAGGATGACTGCAGCTCCCTGCAGCCGTCCCAGCAGATCTGGTAGCGAGCTGACTGGTGGGTGCGCTGGCCCAGGAAGATCTCATTGAGCGCCAGCAGCGTCTGACCATCATCCGTGCGCGCCTCCACCATGGTCCGCCGCTGCACTCTGCCGATCAGCGCTTCTTGGAGGGCGTGGCCGAAGCCGTCCACGCTGTGACGCACGAGCACACCGTCGAAGCGCGTCGGGTCAGGGTTCACCCCGATGACCGGCTGCGCCTCCAGGTACTTCGCGGTGTTGGCGACCAGCCCATCCTGACCCACGGCGACGATGAGATCGTCGGGCCCGAACAGGAAACGATCCAGCTCCGCCCGCCGCACCCGCGCCCGCCTCCAGGACCGCGGCGTGAGGCCGGAGACTGCCTCCAGCGCGCGCTCCTGGAGGTGGTGGCGCCCCAACACCGTGTCGATGTCCTGATCGCGGCTCTTCAGGAAGAACGCGGCCGCGCCGTGGGTGCTGTGCGTGTTGAGCAGCTCGGTGTACTCGCTGTCACGGTACACAACGACCATGCGCGGGTTCACGTCATCCCTCCTCGAGTCGGCGGGTGCTGGCGGCGGCGAGCCGGCTCAGCATGGGGCCCAGCATGTCGGGGCTGATCTGCAGGTGCTCGATGTCGGGCAGGTTGCCGGCCAGCTCGCGGGCGGCGAGGCCCAGCAGCACCTCCTGCGGCAGCTCCTGGTAGATGGCGACCCGATCGCGCTCGGCCTCGACCTTGGCGGCCTCGACCGCCCGGATGCCCTCGGCCTCGGCGCCGGTCTTGAGGCGGGTGCGCTCGGCGGCGGCCTCGGCGCCGATGCGGTTGGCCTCGGCGTCGCGGGTGGCCTTGCTCTTCTGGTTCTGGCCGCGCTGCTCGATCAGCGTCTCTTCGCGCTTCGCGAGCTCGATCTTGTTCTGCAGCTCGTTCTCGGCGATGGCGCGCTCACGCTCCACCGCGATGGCCCGACGCTCGAAGGTCGCCCGATCGGACTCCTGCTGGATGGCCTCGCGGGTGGGCATCTGCAGCGCCTTCTCCACCTCGGCGGTGGGGCGGATGGCGGAGACGCTCACGCCCACCAGCTCCAGCCCGGTCGACTCCAGGGTGAGCCCCTCGACGAGCAGCTCACGCAGCGCGGCGACACCCTCGACGAGCACGACCTGGAGGGGGTTGCGGGCGAGGTAGCTCCAGGCGAGCTGCTGGGCCTGCTCCGTGAGCATCTGGGCGACGGTCTCGAGAGGCGTCTTGAGCCAGAGGCCGGTCTTCAGGTCCACGCTGAAGTCGATGCGCGAGGCCGCCAGCTCGGGGGCGGCGACCCGCCAGCTCACCACCGCCTGCACGGTGATGTCCTGGAAGTCCTGTGAGCGGCCGTGGAAGAGGATCGCGAGCTCGCGGTCGTCCATGGGCAGCTCGGAGATCGACGCGGACATGGGGAGGAACCAGAAGGAGAGGCCGCGGCCGCTGCGGAGGGTCTCGCCGCCGCGGTGGTGCAGGATGTGGGTGCTGGATTCGCCGCGCAGGTGCCGGAGGAAGAGGAGCCGGGAGATATCAGCCATGGTTCAACCTCTGTCTTGGACCTTGGTCCGGTAGAGTCGGGCCGGGCGATGCCCGACCTTGGATTGGTGCTCGCCGGTGACTTCGACGAGGCCGGCGGCGAGGATTCGCCGCCGGAAGGAGTCCTTGTTGAGCGGCTTCGCCGAGATCGTCTCGTGGACGAGGCGCAGCTCGCGCAGGGTGAAGTGCTCGGGCAGGAGCGCGAAGCCGATGTCGGTGTAGCTGAGCTTTCCGCGCAGTCGCTTGACGGCCAGGCCGAGGATCTCAGCGTGATCGAAGGCCAGCTCGCCGGGCGCGTCGCCGCTCGGCTGGATGCCCACGGGGCCGCCGGATTCGCCGGACCAGGGCACGCTGAGGGGCGCGAGGCTTCGCGAGTCGCCCAGGCCCGCGACGTGCGTGAGCCGCTGCGGGGGGACGAGGGCGAAGTAGGCCACGGTGATCACGCGGGTGCGCGGATCGCGATCGGGTGCGCCGAAGGTGTAGAGCTGCTCCAGATACACCTGCTCCAGCCCCGCCTTGTCCGCCAGGATGCGCCGCGCCGCCGCCTCCAGCCCCTCGCCCTGGCGCACGAAGCCGCCGGGGAGCGCCCACCGCCCCGCAGCCGGCTCGCGGGAGCGCTGCATCACCAGCGCCATCAGGCGGCCCTGATCGGCGGTCATGATGACGATGTCCACAGCCAACGAGGGGGTCTCCCAGGGGCCGATGTCGTAGTGATCGAGCAACGTGAACTCTTATATGCTGAGTGTATCAAACCTTAGATGCGCTAAGCATATATCTGTTGTGCATCTAAGTCAAGGGGCTCGCGATCGATGTGGGTTATGTGGGGTGCCCGCTGGTGCACTCTGGAGCCCGTCGTGAGCCGTATCCTGGTGCCGCTGCCCGATCGCGACTTCGACCTCACCGAGGTCGCGGTCCCCTGGAAGCTCTGGACTGAGGCGGGGCATGAGCTGGTCTTCGCGACGGAGGGCGGCGAGACGCCGGCGGGTGATCCACTGCTGATCGACGGGGTGCTCTTCGGCCAGCTGGGCGCGGAGCCCGAGCCGCTGACCTTCTATCGCGAGCTGCTGCAGGCCCCCGCCTTCCAGCGCCCGCTCCGCTGGGCGGAGCTGAACCCCGAGGACTACGACGCGCTGCATCTGTCCGGCGGACACGCGCCGGGCATGAGGCAGTACCTGGGCAGCGAGGTGCTCCAGCAGAAGGTCGCCGCCTTCTGGAAGCTGGACCGCCCCGTGAGCGCGATCTGCCACGGGGTGTTGGTCCTCGCCCGCGCCCGCGACCCGGAGACCGGCCGCTCCGTCCTCCACGGCCGCAAGACGACCTGCCTGCCGAAGTACATGGAGCAGGTCGCGTACTGGATCACCGCCTGGAAGCACGGCTCCTACTACCGGACCTACCCCGCGTATGTGCAGGATGAGGTCGTGGCGGCGCTCGCGGAGGCCGGTGACTTCCAGCGCGGGCCGATCACCCTGGTCTCCAAGGGCACCCGGGGCAACGACCGGCCCGCCTTCGTGGTGGAGGACGGCGACTATGTCTCGGCGCGCTGGCCCGGGGACGCCTACGCCTTCGCCAGCGCGATGCTGACCCGCCTCTGACGGGAGCTGAGTGATGCGCGCGCACCCCACCTGGAACCGACTCTGGCTGCTGGACCACCTGCTGGATCGCCCGCGGGTGGATCGCTGGTTCCCCCACCTCCGCCAGCGGGCCCTCAACCGGATGGCCCGGGCGATCGAGCCCTCGCCGCCGCTGAGCGTTGAGGCCTTCCCCGGCGCCTTCACCCCCGTGGAGCGCCGCGATGATCTGACCCGCGATGCGTTCATCCAGGGCTATGTCCGCCGCGACACCCCGGTGATCCTCTCCGGCGCCGCCGCCGGCTGGCAGGCCGCCCAGCGCTGGACCTTCCCCTTCTTCATCGACACCTACGGCGAGCTGCCCATCCAGCTCATCAACGCCGCCGCAGGCGATGACAGCGGGGACCGCGCGGGCCCTGAGCGCCCGCTGGGGGAGGTGCTCACCGAGGCCATGAACGGCAGCCGGATCTACCCGCGCTTCGTGCCGCTCCTGCACCTCTTCCCCGAGCTGCGGCACGACCTGGACATGCCCTGGCTGGCCGCCATGCGCGGGCCGTGGCTGGAGCGGCTCGGCATGACGCTCCAGCTCTTCATCGGGGGCCCGGGCTCGACCACGGCGCTGCACAGCGCCCTGAGCAGCAACCTCTTCGTCCAGCTCCAGGGGCGCAAGCGCTGGCTCATCCTCTCGACGGACTGGGGGCCCGCCCTGGACATCGCGCTGAACCGATCGCCCTACTTCTTCAGCGACGTGGACCTGGAGAACCCCGACTTCGAGCGCTTCCCCTGGCTGCCCCGGGTGCGGGGCTGGGTCGCGGATCTGGAGCCCGGGGATGTGCTCTACAACCCGCCGTTCTACTGGCACCAGGTCCGCAACCTGGACCTCTCGGTCGCCGTCGGCTTTCGGTACTACGACCCGATCGCCATGCTCCGCGCCAGCCGAATCATGACCGCGCTCACCTTCCTCGCCAGCGAGCCGCCCCTGTGGAAGGCCGCCCAGCTCAAGGGCGACTTCTCCAAGATCTTCTCCGGGACGTGGCGCGGCTGATAGACTCCAGCAGGCATCGACGGGGTCCAACCCATGCGCTCACTCGCCCTCTGCCTGCTCCTCCTACCTGCCACAGCCGCCGCCAGCGTCAGCGACGAGTACGCGGATCGTGTCGACACGCTGATGAACGACGTCGGCTTCGCCTGCGGGCGCGTCGCCGACATCATCGAGGAGGGCGATCCCAGCTGGGACTGCGACGTCTCGGGCCGGGCCGGCGGCAGCCGCCAGCTCGCCATCTGTCTGGACGTGCTGGACGCCGGCTGCGTTGACGTCGGCGCCAACGACGACGACGGCGACGGCTACACCATCGACGAGGGGGACTGCGAGGACGGCGACGCCGCCATCAACCCCGACGCCTTCGAGGTCTGCGACGGCTTCGACAACAACTGCGACGGCGCCTCGGACGACGCCAGCGCCATCGACGCGGTGACCTGGTACCGCGATCTGGACGGCGACGGCTTCGGCTCGCTCATCATCAGCACCGACGCCTGCGAGGCGCCCTTCCGCCACATCGCGGACAGCAGCGACTGCAACGACCACAACGCCTTCGTGAACCCGGAGGCGGACGAGATCTGCGACGAGCTGTACGACAACGACTGCGACGGCATGATCGACGAGGACGACGCGGTGGACGCGCCCACCTGGTACGGCGACGACGACGGCGACGGCTTCGGCGAGAACACCGACACCTGGAGCGCCTGCACCCAGCCCGACGGCTACGAGCCCTTCGGCAACGACTGCGACGACACCAACAACTGGACGTACCCCGGGGCCACGGAGCTCTGCGACGGCGACCAGAACAACTGCGACGACAGCGGCTGGAGCGACGACGTGGGGACGGCCTCGCTCCAGGAGGACGGCACCGGCGAGTGGCACGACTACACCGGGGTGATGGCCTCGGGAACCTACTCCGCGCCCGCGAACTTCATGGTGGTCCGTCACGGCGTGCTCAACGTCTGCGAGGGCACCTGGTACACGGAGATGCAGGTCCAGACCAACCTGGAGGTGCTCGGCTTCCACGGTCCCTCGCGGGTGACCCTCTCCGGCGGCAACCGGGCGGTGCCGCTGGAGGTGCTGAGCAGCGTCGATGTGACCGTGCGGGATCTGACCGTCACGGATGGCTACGCCTCGGACTACGGCGGGGGCCTGCGGTTCAACGGGGTGGGGGACATCACCCTCGACAACATCACGGTGACCAGCAGCTACGCGGATCAGCACGCGGGCGGCGTGCTCATCTACAACGCGGACAGCGCGACGGTCACCGACGTCACCATCACCGGCAACGCCAGCGGTGACTCGGCGGGCGGCCTGAGTCTGTACAACATCGACGAGGTCACGGTCAGCGGCTCGGACGTCTCCAGCAATGACGCGGTGAGCTACGCGGGCGGTCTGTATCTGTATGAGCTGAGCGCCGTGGATATCAGCGGCAGCACCTTCAACGACAACACCTCGGAGACCGGCGCGGGGGCGACCATCACCCAGAGCTCGGACGTGAGCATCTCCGACTCGGAGTTCGACGGGAACTACGCCTCCTACTACGGCGGCGGGCTCTGGGTCAGCTTCTCCGAGGTGGTGATGGACGGGGTGAACATCGAGCAGAACGACAGCGACTATGGCGGCGGGTTCTTCGTGGAAGGGAGCACGTCCAATCTGACGCTGAGCGACTGCGGGCTCATCGGCAACGACGCGTCCAGCAACGCGGGGGCGGTGTACATGTACGAGGGGATCATGGACGTGGACAACAGCGACTTCGCGGCCAACAACCCCAACGACGTGTACGCCGGCGCCTCCTACAACTACGGCTACGGCGAGAGCTTCACCTGCACCGCGGCCGCCTGCTACTGAGCGGACGGCATGTGCTGCTCAAAGAAGGCCATCATCGCCGCCCAGCTCTTCTCGTAGAGCGCGGCGTCGAACTTCGCGCGCATCGGGGTGAACCGCCCCAGGTAGAACAGCGGATCCTTGTGGTCGTTCATGAAGGAGTGCCCCACGTCCTCGTGGACGATCACCTCGTGGGTGACGCCGAGGGCCTCCAGGTGGCGACTCAGCCGCGCCGCGTGGCTGCGAAAGAGCATGTCCTTGCGCCCGAAGCTCGCGATCACCGGGCACAGGCCCTGTAGATCCGAGGCCTCCTTCGGCACCATGCCGTAGTACGGCGCCGCCGCCACATAGTCCCCCTGAGCCGCGCTCACGAGCGCGAAGCCTCCGCCCATGCAGAAGCCCATCACCACGATCCGGGACGCGTCGACCTCCGGCCGGGCCGCGAGCGCCCGCCGGGCCGCGGCGACGATCGCGTAGCCCTCACCCTCCGTGGAGAGGGTCGACAGCAGCGTCTTCACCACGCAGCTCGGGCTGTAGCCGTCGTACAGATCCGGGGCGATGGCCGCGTAGCCCTCCGCCGCGAAGCGCTCGCAGTGTCGCCGGGTGTCCGGGCGCATCCCCATGATGTCGTGGATGACGACGACCCCCGGGAACGGGCCTTCGCCCTCCGGGATGGAGAGTACGCCGGGGCGGGTGTCGCCGCCGTCCAGGGGGATGCTGATGGGCTCGTTCATGGCGGCAGAGTAGCGCATTCGCTAATCGAACCCATGTCTTCCACACCCCTGATTGTTGATCGCGCGCTCGTCGGCTTCGTCCCCGGCGTCGCGAGCCCCACGGACCGCCCCGAGCGCCTCGGCAGCGCGCGCCTCTCTCCCGAGGGCCCCTTCAAAGCGCGCGCGTTCGCCGCCTTCGCCCTCACCTACACCGTGGGCCATCACGGGGTGGATGATCGGGGGGCGATGAAGCTGGTGTTTCGCTTCCCCGCCGACTGGGGCGAGCTCCAGTTCTCGGACCCGAAGGCGGCCAACTACGTCAGCGTGGAGTCCTCCCGTGGCTCGGACTTCCGGCTGCGCTACGAGGGCTTCGGCGGCTCGCGGCCGTGGTTCAAGGAGCTCATCATCAAGGTCGTGGGCGGCTGCCTGCGGGAAGGCGACGAGGTGGTGATCCGCCTCGGCGACGACCGGCAGGGCTCCCCGGGCCTGAAGCTCCAGACCTTCTGTGAGGAGGCCTGGGAGCTCCGCCTGCTGGTGGACCCCTGCGCCACCGGGCACTTCGTCGAGGTGCCGGACACGCTGGCCGTCTCCATCGTCCCCGGGCCGCCGGTGCGCTGGAAGGCGCTGCTGCCCACCCGCCGCGAGATCGGCGCGGTGTTCTCGCTGGGGATCGTCGCCGAGGATCTCTGGGGCAACCCGAGCGATCAGGTGGACCAGGTGCTCACGCTGGTGCCCTCCGTGCCCGTCGAGGGGCTGCCGGAGACTGTGCATTTTGCCCCCGGACAGCGCGCGCTCAGGCTGGATGGGCTGACCGCGGCGCCGGGCCTGCTGCGGATCGCCGTCCGCGACGCGGCGGGCGGGCTGCTGGTTGAGAGCAACCCGCTGATCCTGGATGACGCCGTCACCTTCTGGGGCGATCTGCACGGCCAGACCGGCGAGACGGTCGGCGTGAACTCCGCCGAGAGCTACTTCCTCTTCGCCCGCGATCTGGCCTTCCTGGACATCACCAGCCACCAGGGCAACGCCTTCCAGATCAACCGTCACTTCTGGGCCCGGCTCAACGAGCTGACCCAACGCTTTGACGAGCCCGGCCGCTTCCTGGCGATCCCGGGGTACGAGTGGAGCGGCAACACCGGGGTGGGCGGCGACCGCAATGTCTACTTCCGCAACGAGGGCGCGCTCATCCGCCGCTCGTCTCACGCGCTCATCACCGACATGAGCGACGTGGCCACGGACTGCACGACCGCCGCGTCGCTGTTTGCGTCGCTGGCGGGTGAGGACGCGGTAGCCTACGCCCACGTGGGCGGGCGCTGGGCGGACATCCGGCTGGCCCACGACGGGCGGGTGGAGCGCTCGATGGAGATCCACTCCGCCTGGGGCACCTTCGAGTGGCTGCTCCACGACGCCTTCGACCTGGGGCATCGGGTGGGGGTGGTCGCCAACAGCGACGGCCACAAGGGCAGGCCGGGGGCGAGCTACCCCGGCGCGTCGACCTTCGGGGCCTACGGCGGGCTGACCTGCTTCAAGATGGACGCGCTCGATCGGGACGCGCTCTTCGACTGCCTGCGCAGGCGACACCACTACGCGACCAGCGGCGCCCGCGTCGATCTCGAGGTCGTCGCGAACTTCCAGCAGCCCGCGACGGTCTTCGACGATGACCCCCGCCTCGGCGCGACGGGCTCACGGCGGTCCCTGCGGGCCACCATGGGCGACGTGGTGCAGTGCGTCGATGACCCCGAGATCACCGTCAAGGTGGCGGCGGATTCACCCATCGAGCGCATCGAGCTGCGGTCGGGGCGCGAGGTGCTGCGGACATGGCGGCCCTACGGCGAGGCGCAGCTCGGTCGGCGGCTGCGGATTGTCTGCGAGGGGGCGAATTACCGGGGGCGTGGGCGGCAGGTGCTCTGGCGCGTGACGGCGAAGACCAGCTCGGTCTTCGTGGAGCGGGCTGAGCGCTTCAACGCCTGGAACCCGGAGCGGCGCTTCGATGTGCGCCGCAAGACGATCGATTGGGAGGCCGTGACCACGGGCAACCACTGCGGTGTGGATCTCTGGATGGACCGGGAGCTGGACGGCGGGTTGGTGCTGGAGAACAACTTCGGGCGGGAGGTGCTCCAGCTCGTGGACCTCGGCGTCGAGGATGTCGCCTTCGACTACGAGGGTCTGGGGCGGGGGATGCGTGTGTTCCGGCTGCCAGACGTGCTCGAACAGCGCGAGGCGGACTTCACCACCGGTGTCCCCGTCGCGCCCACCGGAGACACCCCGGTGTGGGTCTGTGTCACCCTCGAGAGCGGCCACCAGGCGTGGTCCAGCCCCATCTACCTCACCCGAGAGGCCCCGTGAGCGCTCCTGAGATCACCGAAGTCACCCGCTGGTTCACCATGAACGACGGCGTCCGACTGGACGCCACGGTCTGCACCCCCGGCGGCCCCGCCCCCGCTGACGGCTGGCCCGCCGTCCTGCTGATTCACGGCCACGGCGAGGACGGCAGCAAGGCGACCACCCTCGACAAGGGCCGGCGCTTCGCCGCGCGCGGCTACCTCACGGTCTGCTACAGCGTGCGCGGCCAGGGCGGCTCGGAGGGCCTGTCCTTCCACCTGGGCGCCCGGGAGCTGTTCGATCTGCAGGACGTGATCACGGCGGTGCTGGATGCGTTGCCGGTCGATCGGCTGGGCGTCTACGGCAGCTCTCAGGGCGGCTGGCACAGCTGGATGGCCGCGGCCCACCACCCCGGCGTGACCACCGCGGTTCCCCAGAACATCTTCGTGGACTACGCGGACTTCGCCGTGCCCGAGGGCTGCCTCTCCCGCTGGTTCTTCACCCGCACCATGCGGCGTCGGGTGATGACGGCGGGCCTCCAGTACCTCGCCCGCCAGTGGGCCATCGAGGGGGAGTGGGACCGGCTGCGGGAGTGGCTGCGGCCCATGTCGCCCCGGCTGTTCGTCGAGCGCATCCGCTGCCCGGTGTTCATCGTGCACGGCTGGCACGACGCGGGCATGCCGGCGGGGGAGATCCTCGCGGCCTTTGAGCGGCTCCAGGGGCCGCGCAAGCTCTACCTCGGCGGCGGCGGCCACGAGGGGCGGGACGCGGACGAGGCGCTGAAGATGCGCGAGGCGATGGTCGATCGCTGGCTGGACCACTGGCTCAAGGACGAGGACACCGGGCTCCTCGATGAGCCGGAGATCACCTACGCGGTGAGGCCCGGCTGGGGCCATGTCTCGACCGACGCCGTGAGGTCGGTGGGCTCACGGGCGCTCTATCTCCGGCACGGGGGTGGGCTCACGCCCGAGGCTCCGGACGCGCCGACGCCGAACAGCAACGTGCACAACGTGCCAATCGACCGGGGCTACACGCTGGAGACCGCCATCCATCGGGACATGGTGGGGACCGCTGAGGCGCTCACCCACGAGTCCGTGTGCTTCGAGGGCGCGCCGCTGGAGGCGCCGCTGGAGATCCTGGGGGCGCCGGCGTTTCGGCTCTTCATGCTGCCTAACCGAGGCTTCTTCCAGGTCCACGCCCAGCTCTGGGACGTGGGCCCCGACGGTGAGGCCCGCCTCATCTCTCGCGGTCACTTCGGCACGCGGACGGCGAGCCCGGGCCGGCACATCACGGTGGACATCAGCGGTCGGGATATCGCCTGGACCGTCGCCGCGGGCCACCGCCTGCGGGTGGTCGTCTGTAACTACGATACGGACTGGGTCTATCCGTATTACGAGCCTTACAGCGCGCGGCTGTATCATGAGGCTGAGCGGTCCTCTTCGGTGAGCATTCCCCTCGCGAGGTGAGCAGGTGAGCAGCTTGATCCTGGTGTTGTCATTGATGGGTTGTGGGGACGCGATCAAGGCGCTGGGCTCTGATGCTTACAACGTGGAGTTTATGGAGGCGGCGGACTGCAGCAGCTCCAGCGGGCCGGTGGGGGAGCAGGAGCAGACGTTGGATCTGGCGGACGTCGGGGACGACGTGCTCGCGGTGATCCACTCCTGCGCCACGCTGCACGCTTGCGCGGAGGAGAAGGACTTCGTGGTGACGAAGACCCAGTCTGATGGGGAGATCGTCCTGGCGTACGAGGTGCTCGGCGAGCAGTGCGACTTCAGCTATCCCCACGATATCTACTATGAGCTGGATGAGATCCCGCTGGGCGACTGGACCGTGCGCTACAACAGCATCTCCGCGCAGATCAGCATGGAGTGAGCGCGCCAGTTCCTCCCAACTCACCCACCGCCAGCACGCGCCGCCTCCCCACCCTCTCGCTAACCCCACATCTTCCGCCAGAACGTGCCGTCAGGCGCGCGCCAACTGCGAAGAGGTACCGTTGCGGAACGCGACGTCCCAGCGTCTCACGGTAGAGGGTGTTGCGACGTCAGATGCCTCGCCGCAAGGCGACATCAGGAGGCAAGACCTTGCGAACACGTGGACGGTTTTCGACGGAGACCAGCTGTTGCTCTTCTGCCATCCAACCCTGTAAAACCGGCCAGGTTTCGCAATGGATGCAAACCCAAGTGGGCTTGCCAGACGACCCGAGAGTCACTGCACAGGGGAGTGAAGGGCGATGACGACGAGGAACGAGGAGGAGAACTTGCCCGAGAGGGGAAGCGCAGGTTCCCCTTTAGAGACAACGCTGGTTGGCAGCACCAGTAAGTTCCAAGTGGCTGAAAACCCGCAGTAACGACCACGATCCATGCGGCAGCCGCACAACCACTGACCGACACGATCCATGCGGCAGCCCAACCCCGTCCAGGCCCATGCCCACCGGGCCCCATCCCACCGAGCCCAGGTCCGCCGGACTAAACGCTCGGGGCTACGGAACCGCTGACGTCTGGGGCCTGTGGGGGGGGTGGGCTGCCGCATGGATCGTGACGGTCACTGGGGGCTCGGCTGCCGCATGGCTTGTGTGACTTAGTTCAGCTCTTCAGCCACTTTGACGGATTCGCCGCTGCCAACCCGCGTTGTCTCCAGGGGGAACCTGCGCTTCCCCCTCGGTCAAGTCTCGTCGTCGTTCCTCCTCCTCGTCGACCTTCACCCCCTGTGCTCTGACTCTCGAGTCGTCTGGCATGCCCACCTGGGTTTGCATCCATTGCGAAACCTGGCCGGTTTTACTGGATTCGTCCGGAACAACAACAGCTGGTCTCCGTCGAAAACCGTCCACGTGTTCGCAAGGTCTTGCCTCCTGATGTCGCCTTGCGGCGAGGCATCTGACGTCGCAACACCCTCTAGTGTGAGACGCTGGGACGTCACGTTCCTCAAAGGTACGGATTCGATGTTGGCGCGCGCCATTCGGCGCGGTCTGGTGGATGAATGGGGGGTCACAGGGGGCTCGCACCCTCGCAGCGCAAGCTGCCAGAAGACAGGGGGAGGGCTTCAGAAGCAGCGACGAAGGAGCGCTGAAGGACGACCGGACCCGCCTTGCGGCGAGGCAGCTGACGTCGCAACACCCTCTACCGTGAGACGCTGGGACGTCGCGTTCCGCAACGGTACCTCTTCGCAGTTGGCGCGCGCCTACCGGCGCGTGCTGGCGGAAGATGTGGGGTTAGCGAGAGGGTGGGGAGGCGGCGCGTGCTGGCGAAAGGTGGGGACGCCATGGATTCCGGGGGGCTGGGTTTGCCGCCGGAGGAGAGGAGAGGAGCACGCTGGTGTTCGGAGCTGTCGCGCTCCGCGCTCAGAGCGCGCTTCGCTCGCGCTGGAGTGTGAGGGCGGGCTCACTGAACCCGGACGGAGACAGCGGGTGAGCGCTCGGGGCCGAAGGGCAGCCTGACCTGAAAGCGGTGCTCACCAGGAGTGAGGGGCCAGCGCAGGGTGAAGGGGTGATCCGCGACCGCGTAGGGCTCCCCGTCGACGTACCAGACGACCTGCTCCACATCGGGCGCGACCGCCGCCCGCAGCGCGAGGGTCGCCTGCTCGGCCGGCACCTCCGGATCAATCATCACCTGGGCCCCATCCATCGGCGCGGTGATCGCCATCGGCGACGCGGCGACCCCGGAGTCCGTGGGCGCGCGCGGCAGCCCCGCCCGGCTCACCCAGTCCGCATAGCGGGGCGGCAGATCGACCACCACCGCCTCCCGGCGGAAGCGCTCGGGCGTCCCAGTGTGCGCGGGCGCGCCGGTGCGGGCATCGACGAGCCAGCGCTGGTGCGCCTCGCAGGGCTCGGGCGCCGTCGCGACCCACTCGGTCACGACGTGATCGCAGGCGTCCGTGGCGGCCCGACCGCTGAGGGCGCAGAGCGGCGCCTGGGTGTACCCATCCGGCGGCGGCAGGCTGCCGTCGCGAGTCCCATCGAGCTTGTCCGCGTGCAGCAGGCGCATCACGTCGCTCACCAGGCTGGCCCCGCCCCGATAGCCGCTGAGCTGCTTCATGGGCTGCCAGTCCGGGTGCCCCACCCAGGCGCCCACGATGTAGTCCTCGCTCCAGCCCACCGCCCAGGCGTCCCGGTACTCCTCGGAGGTGCCCGTCTTGATCGCGACGGGAAAGGGCAGCTCCGAGAAGCCCATGCGCGGGAAGCTCGGCAGCCGCGCCATGGGGTCCGAGAGCCACAGCCCCACCTGCCGGGCCGACGCCTCGGTCAGCACCCGCCGCCCCTCCCGCGCCTCGCCGCGCACCCAGCTCAGCTCTCGCTGCACGCCGTCATTGGCCAGCGCGCCGTAGGCGCTCACGAGCTGCTCCAGGGTCACCGGCATGCCGCCGATGGCGAGCCCGAGGCCGTAGTGCTCCACCGGCAGCTCGTCCTCGTGCAGCGCCAGGGTCCGGAAGAAGGCGTAGGACGCCTCCAGCCCCACGTCCTTCATCACGGCCACCGCCGGCACGTTGCGGGAGTTGGCCAGCGCCCGCCGGGGGAGCAGGGGGCCCAGGAAGCGCCCGTCGGCGTTGCCGATGCCCTCCGGGCCGTGGCCCAGGTCATCCAGGGGGATCGTGGGGCTCAGGGTGCCCCGGTCCAGCGCGAGGGCGTACACCAGCGGCTTCAGGGTGCTGCCCGGGTAGCGGGGGGTGCGCGTGAAGTCCACGCTGCCGGCGAGCGGCGCGTCGTAGTCGGTGGAGCCCACGGCCGCGAGCACCTCGCCGGTCTCCCGGGAGACGACCATCAGCGCGCCCTGGCCAGCCCCGCGATCCGCCCAGCCCGCGACGCGCTCACCGAGCAGCCACGTCAGCTCCCGCTGGAGCGTGAGATCCAGCGACGTATGGACCAGCGGATCACCGAGCGATTCACCGAGTGGATCGAGATGCGGGCGGGCGTCTCGCGGCGTGGACTCCAGGCGGAGCACGGCGTGCAGGGCCTCCTGCGGGCGGGGGCGGCGCGGCGGGATGGCGATGTCCACCAGCTCCGCCCGGGCCAGCGACAGCTCCGCGTCGTCGATGGCGCCCTCGGCGTGCAGCAGCGCCAGGATTCGCAGCGCCCGCTCGCTCGCCCGCGCCCGGCCGTCGCGGGTGTAGGGGTTGTAGGTCGACGGCGCCTGGGGGATGGCCGCCAGGAAGGCCGTCTCCGCCCAGCTCAGATCCTGCACCGGCTTGTCGAGGTAGCGGCGGGACGCGTAGCCGATGCCCTGGACCCGATTGCCGAAGGGAACGATGGTCAGGTAGTGCGCCAGGATCTCCGCGCGCGAGTAGCGGGCCGTCAGGAAGAGCGCGGTCGTCGCCTCGACGATCTTTCGGCGCCAGGTGCGCTCGCCGGGGCGCTGCATCCGGGCGATCTGCATGGCCAGGGTGGAGGCGCCGGAGATGCGCTCGCCGGCGCTCACGTTCTGGACCGCCGCGCGGGCGACGCCGCGCGGGTCCACCCCGGGGTGGCGCCAGAAGCTGCGGTCCTCGATGGCGATCACCGCGGCGGCGACGCGGTGGGGCAGGGGATCGACGGGCCAGTAGCCGTAGGCGCCCTCGTCGTCCGCGCCCACCTCGCCGAGGAAGGCGCCGTGTCGATCGCGCAGCAGCAGGGTCGGGTCGGGCGACACCAGCCGCGCCCGCTGGTGGGCCGTCAGCAGGAGCGCGGCCAGCAGGAGCGCGGCCAGCCCCGCCGACGCCCGCGCGCAGGCCCTCGCCGTGCGCCGCGGCGTCACGGGGACTCCGCCCGGCTCACCTCGACCCGGGCGCCCGCGGACCGTCCCCGGACGGCGGGGGCGTACATGGCCTCGGCGCGGGCCGGCGGCTGGGTGAAGGCGCCGGGGGTGGAGGCCCGGGCGCGGAAGTAGAAGTCGTACGTCCCCTTCGGCAGGCTGTCGTAGTAGAAGGTCACCGCGTCATCCCGCCGGGACAGGTAGGTCGGCGCGAGCGTGAGGAGCCCGCTGGGGCGCGCCTCGGGCGGGGCGGTCGCCAGCTCGGGGTTCATGGGCTCGACGCCCGCCGCGAGCGGCACCGTCACCGCGACGTGGAAGCGGTCCTCCGGGTTGATCACCTGGACGTGCTCCTCGACGACGTCGCCGACGGACAGCGCCAGGGTCTGACCGGGGACGTCCAGCGCGGTGCGGATGGGCGGCCCGAAGGGGATGGAGCGGAGCTGCTCCCGGCTCACCACGAAGCCCGAGGCGTCCGGCGCGACCTCGCTGCCCGGGGTGAGGGGCACCCACCGGGAGCGGGCGCGCAGCAGCAGCGGGCCGCCTCTGTCGAGGGACACCACGCCGCCCTCGCCGGCCTCGGAGGTGTGCTGCGCGACGGGGGCGTCCCCGCCGAGCGTGAGGGGGATCGCCCGGCCGCCCTCGGTCATGCGCAGCGTGTGCGCTCCGGACTGCGGCGGGTGGGTCTCCAGGTGCGCGACCAGCGCGGTGAGCGCCTCGGCGTCGGCGTTGGTGCTCCCCCAGCCGTCCTCGCGGCCCAGGTTCACCAGCGCCGCCACCATCAGCTCCAGCTTCTCCGCGTCGGGGCTCACCATCGTGATGGCCCGGGTGATGGCGGCCAGCGTGCGGGTCTCGCTGGGGGCGATGAGCCCGCTGCGGGAGCGGGTGGCTGTGAGGCCGCCGTAGATCGTCTCGCCCTGGTGGAGCTGCGTGAGCACGCCGTCGGAGAGGGTCTGGGCCATCTGGGTCATCACCGCCTGGTTCGACTGACCGCCGCGCGCGCCGGCGACGAGCACCTGGCTGACCCCCTCGGCGTCGAGCCAGCTCGCGGCGCGGGACAGCTCGGCGAAGTAGGCCGCGTCGAAGTCTCCGATCGCCGCCAGCGCGCTCAGCGCGTAGGCCCGCTCGGTGTAGCGCTCGCCGCTCACGAAGCGGTGGTAGTCGCTGCGGAGGGACCGCTCCAGGGCGCGGGTCAGGGTGCCCATCAGCGCCGGGTCCACCGAGTAGCCGGCGTCCTCCAGCTCGACGAGGGTGCGCGCGGTCCAGGCCGTGAGCGTCACATAGCCCCTGGCGCCGGGCCACCACGCCACCAGCCCCTCGTCGTCCACGACGGTGGGCAGCCAGGCGAGGGTGTCCGCGGCGGCGGCGTCCGCCAGCGTCTCCGCGTCGTACAGCCCGCTGCTCCACTGGAGGCGCTTCAGGGCCAGCAGGGCGCGGGTCTCGTCCAGGCGCTGACCCGTGCCGCCGTGAGCGCTGGCCAGCAGGGTGTCCAGGCCCGTGAGCAGGCGCACGATGTCCGCGCGATCGGAGACGACCACGCTGCGGCTCACGGTGCCGGGGCGGGCTTGCGCGGAGAGATCGATGAGCTCGTAGGTCTCCCCCTTCGTCAGCTCCACCAGCACCTGCTCCACCTCCGGCAGGCGGTCCGGCGCCAGCGGCAGCGCGACCTCGAAGGCGTCCGCCGCGCCGTCGGCGTCCCGGGAGACCCCCAGCCTCACGGTCACCGTGTCGCGCTTGAGCTGGCCCGTCGCGTCGTAGCCCGGGTCTGGCACTGACACGGGGAAGCCCAGCCGCGCGGCGCCGCCGGCCTCCCAGTCCATGACGCGGCGCTCCTCGCCCAGGAGGGTCAGGCCCTCGACCTCCAGGCGCGCGGCGCCGGGGCCGCCCTCGCCCTCGATGACCCGGGCGATGGCCTCGGCCTCGAAGCGGTCACCGGGGCGCACGAAGCGGGGCAGAGAGGGCTGGACGATGAGCGGCAGGCGCACGGAGACCACGCTCTTGCCGGCGCCGAAGCGCTCCTCCCCCGAGGTCGCCTTGGCGCGCACGGCGAAGTCCGTGAGGCTGTCGGCCATGGGCACCGTCACCGTGAGCGTCCCGTCCGGGCCGACCGCCAGGGCGTGCTCGAAGTAGGGGACGGGCTCGAAGTTCTTGCGGATGGTGGCGCGGGCCAGCGGATCCTGAGCCTCCTCGCCGGCGCCGCCGCCGGGCATCTCCGCCATGGGCAGCGCGCCGAAGGCGAGGTTGCGGGTGTCGCGCACGGAGAGGCGGGAGAGCACGCGGGTGATGAAGTCCTGGAGCGGATCCAGGCGCTGCTCGCGGCCCAGCGCCAGCACGGCCCGGTCCACCAGCCACAGGGTCACCTCGCCGGAGAGCGGCGCGCCGTCGGCGTCAGTCAGCGTCACGGTGAGCGGCATCTCCTCGCCGGGCAGCACGATGTCCGGGTGCGTCAGGGCCACCCGGAGCTGGTTGTCCACGGGCGCCACCGCGAGCCAGGCGGTCGCGGAGAGGGTCTGGGGCTTGCCCGGATCCAGGCGCAGGGTGCCCCCTCGCTGATCCGCCCGCCCGCGCATCAGGATGACGTGCACCGGCAGGCGCGGGGCGTAGCGCCCGGTGATCGGCACCGCGGCGCTGGCCGCGCCGCCGCGCACGTCGACCCACTGGTAGCGGTTGCCCTCGGGGGTCTCCACGATGACCAGCGCGTGGGCGCGCTGGAAGGGGCTGCGGATGAGCACCGTCGCCGTGTCGCCCGGGGCGTAGCTCGCGGCGTCGGTGGACAGCTCGAAGACCTCGGTGCTGGGGCGCTCCCAGCTCACCGCCTCGTCGCCGCCCGCGTACAGATCCACGGTGACCACCTGCGCCCGGCCCAGCGCGTCGCGGGCCTCCAGCTCCACCAGGTAGACCCCCGCGCCGTCGACGCTGAAGCTCAGCGGCAGCGGGCCCGCCGCGGAGACCACGGAGCGCTCCTCGATCAGCTCGTCGACCTGATCGGTGACGTAGCGGGCGGCGCCCTCGGAGAAGTCGCTGGCCTGGAGGTAGGAGTGCCACTGCCGCCTCTTCAGGCGGGCGGTGATGTTCAGGCCGGCGACGGGCTGGCCCGTGTGGTCCAGCGCCAGCACCTGCGGGGTGAGGGTCGTCGCGCGCTCCAGATAGCGCGGCGCGGAGACGCCCAGGACGAAGGGCGGCAGCGCCAGCACCTCGCTGGTCGCGGTCACGGTGCGGTCGTCGTCGCCGGTGACCGTGGCCTCGATCATATAGCGGCGGGGCTGGGCCGTGGGCTCGATGGTCGGGTCCAGCAGCAGGGCCGCGCCGCCGCGCTCGTCGGTGGTCGCCGCGGCCTCCAGCCGGGGCGTGCTGCGGAAGCTGCGGGTGTCGGAGTAGCGGCCGTCGGAGCTGAAGTAGAAGCCCTCCCGATCGGGCGGGGTCCAGGTGTGGGGGAGCTGGGTCACCCGCCAGCGCACCGGCTGGCCGGCGACCCGGCCGCCCGCGTAGTAGCTGGCCGTGAGGTCGATCTCGAAGGGCGCGTCCAGGGCGGCGGCGGTCGGGCCGTCCAGCGAGACCTCGAAGCGGGGGATGCGGTAGGCGTCCTTCTTGAAGGCGGTCCGGCCGAGCGTCTGGCCCGCGCTGTCCTCGAACCACACCTGGTAGTCGCCGGTGGGCAGGTCCGGCTGCTCGAAGCGGTGGTAGAGGCTGCCGCTGTCGCTCAGCGTCACCACCTCCCGCCACGTCTGCCCGCCCGGTCCGGCGATCACCACCACGCCGTCGCCGTCGGCGGCCGTGAGGCGACCCTTGAAGCGCCGGCGCACGTAGCCGGCGATGTGGACCGGCTCCTCGGGGCGGTAGACCGGGCGCTCGGTGAAGAGGTGGGCCAGGTCGACGGCGGCCTCGCGGCGCTTGTCCAGCGCGCCGAAGACCCAGCCGAGCCAGCGCTCGCGCACGCTGTGCATCTGGTTGTCGGCGTAGCGCTTGGGGGGGCTCATCGCGTCCAGCACCAGCAGGTCGCCGCCCTTGCCGGCGGAGATGCGCGAGACGGTCGCCGCGCCGCCGCCCGGCGCGTCCCAGCGGAGCTGCCCGGCGGCGTCGGTGGCGCCCTCGAACAGCGTCGCCCAGTCGCCGCCCTCGGCGCCCTCGACGCGCACCGTGGCGCCGCCGACCGGCCGGCCGGTGGCGAGGGAGGTGACGACGAAGCGCACGGCCTCCTGCTCCTCGATGGTCGTCAGGGAGAGGTCGGTGACCTGCACCCGCATCCAGGAGCGGGCGCTGCCCTCGTCCAGCGGGCGCAGGCCCACGAGGTAGTGGCCGGGGGCGTCCGCGCCGGAGATGCGCTCGAGCAGCGGCGCGAGGTCCGCGCCGAAGTCCGCCGCGCCGCCCTCGGGATCCAGCGGCAGGTCCACGACGGCCGAGGCTCCGGGGCTCCCCAGCGCCTTGATGCGGCTGGCGACGGCGGCGGCGCTGGTGTTGCCGGCGCCGGCGTGAGCGTCGGGCTCCTCACCGGGGCCCGGGGGGCGGGCGTCCTCGTCCACGGCGATGGGGTCGCCGGAGAAGGGCCAGAAGTCGCGGTCCAGGGGGTCGAGCTTGTGCACCCGCACGTCGGCCCGGGCGTGGCCCCGGCCCTGGAGCGGCGCGCGCAGGGGGCCGAAGCGCTCGATGATGCCCTGGGAGTCGGTCCAGCGCAGGTAGGGCGCGCGCTTCTGGAAGAAGAGGTGGGCCGTGGTGGGGCCGTCCAGCTCCAGCGCCCGGCCGCGCCGATCGGTCAGGTCCGAGGGGGTGAGGGTGACCCGGTAGCGGAGGTCGCGCTGGAAGCGGCCCTTCACCAGCAGCCTGCGGCCGGAGAGCTGGTAGCTCAGGCCCTCCACCGAGGGCTCGAAGCGCAGCAGGTTCTTGCCCTGGAGCACGCCGGGATCGGACGGCGGCGCGGTGAAGTCGACCAGCACCACGGCGTCCCCGGCGCCGCAGTTCAGGGCCTGGCCCTCGTCGTAGGTCGCGCCGTCGAGGCTCACCGGGAGCCGCGCGCGCTGGCAGCCGAGCTGGGTGGCGCGGAAGGGCCGGGCGGTGCTGAAGCTGAGCGCCGTGAACTGCTCGGGGGTAGCCCCGCGGCTGCCCAGCGGCGCGAGGGAGAGGCGGAAGTTCACCGTGGCCTTCGCGCCCTCGGGGATGGGGTTGTCCAGGACCAGCAGGTAGCTGGCCTTGTCGTCGGCGCCCGCCCGCTCGACGGTCTTCACCTCGAAGTCGCCTGCGTCCAGGGTGAGGCGGGGGGCCTCGCCCGAGCCCGGGAGGTCGCGCAGCTCGACGGTCACCATCTCGGCGATCGCCGCCGCCGGGAGGGGCTCGGCGAAGGTCAGCGCGATGGTCTCCACCGGCTGCAGCTCCGCGTCGCCGTTGGCCGGGCGGGTCTCGATCGGCGGCGACACCAGCGTGCTCAGCGGCTGCGCCTCGCGGCCCACGCCCACGGTCACCCGGGAGAGGGCGGGCCAGGGCTCGGCGGGGGCGAACTGCAGGGTCTTCGCGTCGAGCCAGGTCCAGGCGCCGGGCCACGCGGGCGACAGGGACACCGGGGTGTCCAGCGCGTCCGGCGCGTCCTCGGGGCCGCCGCCTTCGGGGCCGACGTCGCCGGGGAAGAAGACGGTGACGGGATCCCACGAGCGCAGGAAGGTGTCCGGCACGACCACCGCGCCGGTGACGCCGTGAGGGCGCTGGAGGCGCTGGAGCAGGGCGGGGTCGCGGGCCACGGCGGCCGAGGCCGTGAGCAGGCCCAGGAGCAGCAGGACCAGGAAGAGGGGGCGTCGTTGGCTCATCGGTCGTCCTCCGAAGCGAGGCGCAGGTAGCTCTGGATGACAGGGGCTGGCGGGCCCATCTCGGGCAGCGCCACGCCGGCCAGCGCGGGGCGGGCGGTGACGGGGGCGGCGTCAGCGGGCAGGTGGAGGGTCAGGGTGTAGGCGCCCGGTTCGAGCAGCGGCATGTGCGTGAGCCGCCCCGGCGGGACCACCGGCGCGCCGTCGGCGTCCAGCAGGCCCACGACGACCCGATCGGAGTCCGCGCGCACGCCGACGCCGACGTGGCCCGGGCGGGTCACCTGGAAGCCGTAGGCCAGGGTGTCGCCGGGGGACATCAGCGCGGGCTCGCCGAGGCCCTCCCGGGCCGGCGTCGGCGCGTCGAAGCTCAGGGACAGGCGGCCGGTCAGCGCCCGCCCCGCCAGCGCTCGCACCATCAGGGTGTTGGGCCCGGGCGGCAGCCACAGCGAGGTCTCCCCGCCGCGACTCAAGACGGCCGCGCCGGGGCGACCCTCCACGGCGACCACCATCGGCGTCGCCGCCGTCAGCCGCAGGAGCCCGCCCATCGGCGCCATCACCTCGTAGCGGCGCGAGCGACCCTCCAGCAGCAGCTCGGCGGGGAGGGAGACGCCCTCGGCCGCGCCGAACCCCGCGCCGCCGCGCAGGCCGCCGGTGAGGTCGTCGGGGCGCTCCATCCAGGCCATGAGGAAGCCGGGGTCGTGCGCGATGTAGAGCGTGCCGCCCGCGCTGGCGTCCAGGGCGAGGCCGCGCTGGACTGCGCCGCTCGGGCTGACCAGCGAGGCGTCGGCGGCGCCCGTGAGCCGCAGGGTCGCGCCCGGATCCGCGGCGACCGCGACCGGCGTGAGCCCGGCCCGGAGCGCCTCGCGCTCGAACGGCGCGGCGAAGCTCACGGACGGCAGCCCGGCGCCGGGCATCAGCTCCAGGCTCACGGCCGCGGGCTCCTCGCCGCTGTTCATCACCAGCAGGCTGACGCCAGGGGCGGGCTCGTCCACCGACAGCGCCTCGTCCCAGGCGTAGTAGAGGCGCGCGCCCGCTCGCAGCGCCACCCCGGCGGCCAGCCCGGCGCGGAGCCGCGCGCCGGGCGGCAGCGTGTAGCGGCCGGCGACGCCGGGCTGGAGCACCCGATCGTGTCGCCCCATGTGCAGGTGCTCGACCCCGGGCTCCGCGAACCGGACCTCGCTCAGTCGGACCTCCTGGTCGTCGCCGGTGAGCCGGGCCCGGCCCGCGGACTCGGCCACGGCGGCGGCGGCGTCGGGGGCGAAGGCCGAGGGGCCATCCGTGAACACCGCCGGCTGGCCGCTGGACGAGCGGGCGACCACCAGGGCGGGGCCCGCGCCGGCGGTCAGGTCCACCTCGACCTCGCCGCGCACCGTCACCGTCAGCCCGTCGGCCCGGGACCGGGTGAGCGCCAGCCGCTCGCCCGGCGCCGCCAGCAGCCAGAGCGCGCCGCCGCCCGTGGGCACGCCGCCTGGATCCACCGCCCGACAGCCCTCGCCGGGTGCGGGGCAGCGCCGCAGCGCGTCGGGCGCCGCGCTCGTCCGGAAGACCCCCGGCGCCGCGTCGAACACCAGCGGGACCGGTCGGTCCCCCCAGCCCCGGACCCGGTCCGGTCGAAGCCCGCCGCTCACCGCGGCCTCGCTGACGCGCTGCGGCGCGCCCGCCCGGTAGCGCAGCGTCGCGGCGTTGCCCCGCTCCTCCAGCGAGGTCAGCCGCACCCGCCACTGACTGCCGTCCCCCGCCGCCCGCGCGGCCAGCGTGACGGCTCGCCCGTCGCCGCTGTCCAGCGCCGCCCACCGCCCGCCCGCCTCGCGCTCGAGCACGGCGGACCAGGTCTCGGCGCTGTCGACCGCGACCATCACCACGTCCCCCGCCCGGGGCTGCCCCAGCGGCACGAGGGAGCCGCGCTCGACCCGCGCCTCGCGGCCCGCCGCCAGCGCGTCGATTGTCTCGAAGCTCGGGGCCCGCATCCGCACCTCGACCCGCCCGCTGCCGCCCGTCACCGAGTCCAGCCGCAGGGTGTAGTCGCCGGCCTCCAGGCGCTCCAGCAGCCGGAAGTTCCAGTCCATCGGTCGGTCATCATTGGACGCCAGCGCCGCGTCGCTCACGGCGAGGCCGGTCCCCCGATACAGCCGGGCGCGGACATCGACGCGGCCCGTGGAGGTCAGCTCCACCAGCCCCGCCTCGCCCACCGACAGGGGCAGGCTGGCGGGGAGGTGGACGGCGCGTCGAGCGCCGGCCAGCAGCTCGACCGTGTCCAGCGTCAGCGTGTACGGCACCTGATTGTTCCGCCGGGCGTTCTTCAGGGCCAGCCGGTAGTCCCCGGCGGGCAGGCGCCAGCGCCCGGCCGTCCCCAGCACCAGGCGCTCGATGGGCGCGCCGTCCGCGCCCAGCAGCTCCCCGTGCATCTCACCGTCCGCCGAGGCGGTCACCGTGGCGGGGGCGGGCAGGGAGAAGGCCCAGACGTCCGGCTCGCGCTCGGCGCCCTCCAGCCAGGTGTGCGTCACGGCCTCACCCAACGTGAGGGCGTGCGGACCGTGGCCCGCGCGGGGCGCCGCGTCGACCTGTCGCTCCAGCGTGGTCAGCAGCCTGCCCGGGGCGTCGGTCGGCAGGATCACCAGCCGGTAGTCCCCGGCCCGCAGCGTCTGGTTCAGCTCTGCGGGGAGGCCCGGCGGCAGCAGCGGCCAGCCGTCGCTGTCCTCCAGGCGGCAGCGCGCGACCCGGGACTGGCCCGCCGAGCGCAGCCGGTAGAGCCCGTCCTCGGGCACGGTGAAGGTGTAGACGACGCTCTGGTTCGCGACCAGCGCCGCCCTCGCGGTCACCCCCTCGCGCAGGGCCCCGCCGTCCAGCATGGGGGAGGGCGTCAGCGCCAGGGACAGGTGGCCGCGGGTGGCGCCGTTGGTGCTCACGGTGAGCTGGTAGTCCCCCTCGCCCAGGTACTCCTGGAGCTGGAAGTTGCGCCCCGGTCCGCCCGCGGTGTCGTCCGCGAGGCTCGTGCGGACGCGGGTTCGCGCGGCGCCGGAGGTGTGCAGCAGCCCGCCCGAGCCCAGCGTGTAGAGGCCCGCCTCCCGCACGTTGACGAGGTAGGTGGCCGCGTCCTGATGCCCGAGATCCAGGACGACCGGCGACCCGGCGGCCAGCTCCGGGAACGCCGGCAGCCCCGCCAGCACCTGCTCCGCCAGGGTGGGCAGCGGCGGCGGGTTGTCGGGCGCCCAGGTCTCCTGCCACAGCGCCACGGTGGTCGCCTCGTCGCCCGGGTTTCGCACGCTCACGGAGGTCTGGCCCGCCTCCACGGCCGGGGCGCGCTCCCACTGGCCCCCCGTGGACACCTCCAGCTCCTGCCCCCGCTCATCCGTCGCGCGCAGCCAGCCGTCCTCGCGCCATCGGGACGGCACGGTCACCACCTCCCCCGGCGCCAGCACGAGCGGCAGCGCGCCCTGGTCCAGCGACACCGGCAGCCGCCGCTTCACGAGCCCCGGGGTGACCCCGGGCTGGCGGGAGAGGAAGAGGCGCTGGTTCACGCCCTGGTCCAGCGTCACCTCGCCCATCACCACCGCGGGCTGCAGCGGCGACGCGGCGGTGTCCAGACCGGCGGCCGCCAGCAGGCTGTCCCGGAGGCTGTCCAGCAGTGAGTCCGGCCCCAGCGACGCGGTGATCACCTCCTGTCCGCTCGGCGCCAGCTCCAGCAGCCAGGTGCCCCGATCCAGATCCCAGGTCATCTCCCGGGTCGTCACCATGTCGGGCGTCTCGAGCCCGAGGGTGTCGCCCAGCAGGAAGGGCTTCATGCGGACCGACACCTCCGTATCGGCGGTGAAGACATAGTCCCCGGGGTTCTCCACCTGGATGAGCAGCGTCGCCTGGCTCTGGAGGTTGAAGCGCCGCTGCCAGGTGGCGTCCCCGTCCATCACCACCGCCCGGTGCTCCTGGACCCGGGCGTCAAAGTTACTGCCCTGGACGAGGACGGCCGTGGCGTCCAGGTGGTCTCCGGCGTGACCGGAGTGGAGGGTGGTGATCCAGAAGTCCCCGTCGCCGGTCAGGCCCGCCCCGGAGCTGAAGGGGGCGAGGTGCTGGAGCACATAGGGCTGCCCCGCGGCGCCATGGACGGAGATGAGGTGCTCGCCGTCGCCGTGGCGGCTCGTGACCTCCGCTGTCGGCGAGCGGCTCTCCCGGGCGATGGCGTCGGACGCCAGGACCTCGGAGTACAGCCCCCGGGTCCACGCCGCCATCTCCAGGCTCACCGGATCGGGCTGCCGCAGCTCCACCCGCGCGTAGCGGCTGTCCCTGGGCGCCCGATACCGGTCCACGCCGAAGGGCGAGAGGGTGTGGTGCTGTCGTCCGGCCTCGGCCAGCAGCGGCACCCCGTAGCGCAGGTGCAGCGGGGGGCTGTCTTCACTGTCTTCACTGTCTTCACTGGCCTCGGCCCACGCCAGCTCAGGGCCTCCGTAGGCGCTCACCAGATAGAGCCCCTCGGGCAGGCTGTGGTGCAGAGTGCAGCGGTTCAGCGGCTGCCCGAGGATCGGCTCCACGACCTCGCAGCGGGGCTCGGTGTCCACCAACCAGGTCCCGTCCCGCCAGATCCGCAGGTCCACCAGCGCCCGGCCCGCCGCCTCCAGATCCACGCTCCGCCCGGCGTCCCGCAGGTCCAGCCACCAGGAGCGCTGCTGCTTGTCTCCCAGCGCGGCGGACAGCGGCGTGAGCTCCTCCAGGCGCGAGCGGCCGTCCAGCTCCTCGAAGGCCGACGCGGTGAGCCCCACCTCGCCGTGGCCCGTCAGCCCGCGGGTGACGAGCTTGTAGTCGCCGCGCTCCAGGAAGACGTCCAGCCGCCCGTCCCGGCCGGGGCCGCCCACCGTGGCCCCCGGGCCGGCCATGCGATCAATGAGCTGCAGCGCCACCCCCTGCAGGCTCTCCGCCTCCAGCGCGTAGCGCCCGAAGGTCTCGACGCGGACGATCGCCTCCTGGCGCCCCTCGGCGGGGACGACCTCGGGGGTGACGGATGGGGTCGCGGCGGCGGCACCGACGAGCAGAAGAAACATGTGTCGCTCCGAGGCACTTGCTTCTGAAAGCGCAAGAGACGTGCCAGCCTGGAGGCCTCAAAAGGACGGGTTCATCTGCGAATCACAGATCGACGACCACGATTCGTGGAATCATGTCCCATGCTCTGGGTGACGCTGCTGATCGCCTGCTCCAAGACGGAGCAGCCCGCTTTTGACGACGTGCCCGAGGTGGAGACGGAGACCGGGGCGGGCGCGGGCGCGGGCGAGATCAGCGCGGTGTCGGGGCTGGTGAACGTCCTCCGCTTCACCGTCGACGTGGACGCGGCCCGCTCGGTGGAGCTGGTCTGTGAAGGCGGCGGTGAGGTCCACGCGGCGTCCTCACCGGAGGGCACCCACCACGAGCTCCGCCTGCTCGGGCTCCTGGCGGAGACGACGTACGCCTGCGCCGCCGACGGCGAGTCCTTCTCCACCACGACCGGGGAGTTCCCGTACTGGATCCCCGAGATGGTTCAGTCCGGCGACCCGGCGGCGGCCGACGGCTACACGCTGTTCAACCACGTGGCGCACGGCTCGGCGGCCGAGGAGCAGAAGCTCATCATCGTCGATCCCCAGGGGCGGGTGCGCTGGTACTACGAGATGCCGGCGAAGTACACCGGCGATCTGGACGCCACCTGGCTCGGCGACGACCGCATCCTCTACGGCGGCGGCTACGGGGCGCGGCCGACGGTGATCACGCTGGAGGGCGAGGAGGTCTGGCAGGGCCCGGAGTCCGCCGGCGGGGTGCACCACCACCACGCCGAGCCCTGGGGAGACGGCGGCGTGATGACGCTCGCCACACAGCTCACGACCCGGATCGAGCCGAGCGATGATGAGGACGACGTCTTCGATGGCTTCCTGGTCGAGATCATCGACGCCGATGGCGCGCCGGTCTGGTCCTACAGCAGCGCGAACCTCCTCGTGGACCTGCCGCCGAGCCACAGCGACGACCCCTACCACGCCAACTGGGTGGGGGAGATCGACGGGGACTACTGGGTGAGCCTCCGCAACGCCAAGGCCATCGTCGCGGTCGACGCGGACGGGGGCTTCCTCTGGGAGATGGGGCCGTACTCCGACTTCGAGCTTCGCTACCCGGACGGGACGGCGGCGCCGGCCTCGGAGTGGTTCTTCGGCCAGCACGCCCCGGAGGTCGACCTGCCCCGGATGCTGGTCTACGACAACGGCTACGACCGGGAGGGCGGCGAGGAGTACAGCCGCGTGGTGGAGTACGAGGTGGACCTCGACGCCCGGGTGGTCACGGTCCTCTGGAGCTGGACCGAGTCGCCCTGGTACGAGCTCATCTGGGGGGACGTGGACCGCCTGGACAGCGGGCGTGTGCTCATCACCCGGGCCCACTGCCACAACTGCAGCACGGATCTGGAGGGCGAGTACAGCGCGCTCATCGAGGTGGACCCGGCGACGGACGAGGTGGTGTGGCGGCTGGAGTTCGTCGGGAACACGGACGGGCTCTACCGGGCGGAGCGCTTCGGGCTCTGCGAGGCCTTCAACAACCGGACGCTGTGCCCCTGAGCGGGCGCCGTGATCAGTTGATGTTCAGGACGTAGGCGCCGGTGTCGCCGCGATAGCCGGCGAGGCTCAGGTAGACGGTGTCGCCGCTGAACACGGACTTCGTGAGGCGGGACTTCAGGCCGGCGCCGCCGTCGTCATCGCAGGTGTCCTCGTCGGCGCCGCAGTGGTCCTCCTGGGTCCAGAGGGTCAGCACGGTGTCGAAGTTGGAGCCGTTGGTGTCGAAGGTGTAGGTGCTGGTGGAGGGGGCGGTCCAGGCGAAGACCAGCACGTCGCTGCTGTTCTCGCAGGCGGTCACCGCGGTGGAGGCGCCCGCGTTGGTGCCGGTGTCCACGGTGCCGGTGGCGGTGCCCAGGTCGACGTCCACATTGGCGGCGGCGTTGAAGCCCGTGCCGGGGTGATCCACGACGTTGAGCGTGTAGCTGCCCGCGTAGCTGCCGTAGCCGTCGACCACGACGAGCACCGGCTGGTCGGCGTCCACGGAGAGGATGACGACGGACTGGGTGCCGGTGGTGTCGTCGTTGCAGTCGAGCACGCTGAAGCCGGCGCAGTCTTCCTGGACGTACAGCACGGTGTCGAAGGCGGAGCCCTGCGTGTCGAACTGGTAGCAGCCGTCGTCGCTCGGGGTCCAGGCGAAGGCGAGGTCATGGGCGGTCGAGGAGGCGGTGCAGGTGGGGGTGTGGTCGTTGCCCATGCCGCTGGTGTTGCCGCTGGAGACGGCGGCGCCTATCGCGCCGCCGAGGTCGTCGTCGGCGCAGGCGGCGAAGGGCGGGGGCGGCTCGGTGTCCACCGGCGGGGAGGTGTCCGCGCCCGGTCCGCCGCCGTCGGAGGAGCCCGGCCCGCCCGGTCCGCCGCCGGTGTCGTCAGTCCCCGGTCCGCCGGGGCCGCCGTCGTCGCTCCCGCCCGGTCCGGTGGGCCCGGTGTCATCGCCGCCCGGCCCGCCGCCGGTGTCGTCAGAGCCCGGTCCGCCGCCGGGGCCGGTCGCGCCGGTGTCGTCCGCGCCGGGACCGCCAGGGTTTCCAGGGCCGCCGGAGCCGGCGTCCGTGTCGTTGTCCGCGCCCGGCCCGCCGGGCAGCCCGCCGCCGCCGTCGGTGTTGGTGGTCCCGCCGCCCTCGCCGGTGTCCGGAGCCTTGTAAGGCGAGAGGCCGAGGCTGCAGCCCGTGAGGAGTCCAGCGGAGAGGAGGCCGGCGATGAGGAGTTGAGCGCGCATGAGTCCCTGCTGCAGAACTCAAGAATACCCTTCTTCAGGCGCCGATCCAGCGAGCCTCTCCGATCCAGAGCAGGCTGCTGAGCGACATGCTGCCGGAACCCGAGCTGTTGCCGCTCTTGTAGAAGTACTGAGCGCTGCCGTCCGGGCTGACCGAGGTGACGGTCACGATGCTGATGTAGCGGGGGCGCCAGTCCTCCGCGTAGAGCACGCTCCTGCCCACGAACTGCTGCATGGCCGCCGGGGTGAGGGCCTCGCCGTGGAGCGGCTTGGGGGCGTGGTAGCGGCTCAGGGGGGCGGTCGCGAGCTGCACGGTCGCGCCGTCCTGCTCGACCTTCTTGAAGCCCTCGGTCCCACTGGAGGCGACCCATGAGAGCCCCAGGGCGCGGCTCCACAGGGACTTGATGGTCTTGTGGGGCACGGCGGCGGGATCGGTGATCGGCGACGCGTGAGGGGTGCCCACGGCCCAGCGCCAGGGCCAGCCGACCCGCCCGCCCGCGAGGGTGAGCGCGAGGTGCTGGTCCAGCGCGTCGAGGTCGCGGTCCTCGCAGATCACCGGGCCCTCCGGCGGGGCCACGAGCCAGCGCCAGCGACGGGTGTCGCTGTTGGGGATGGGGCAATAGCTGCGGGCGCCGGGCAGCCCCGCCTGCCAGCTCCCCGGGCCGGGGAGGGGGTCGTTCATGCCCGGCGGCGGCAGCATGTCCTGGCTGGAGAGGAGCACGCCGCGCTCCAGATCCCAGAACTCCAGGATGCTGTGTCCGACGGCGACCAGGATCCCACCGGCGCCCCAGAGCAGCCCCTGGGCCCGGTCGCTGATGTCCAGCTCGCGGAGCTTCTCGCCCTTGTTCGCCAGCGACCAGATGGCGGCCTTGCCCCCGGCGGTGATGAGCGCGGCCCGCTCGCCGTCGGGGGAGAAGACGAGCTGCGAGGCGTCGGGGAAGTTCCAGTGCGCCGCGTCGCGCCGCGGGGCGTCGTGGATGGTGGCGACGAGCTCGCCGCTGTCGAAGATGTGCACCCCCGGGTCGGAGCCGAACTTGTTCTTCGGCCCCACCACCAGCGCGAGCCTGCGCTGCTCGGCGACCGGCGACCAGAGGACGTCGGTGCCGCCCACGATCATGGGGAGCTGGACGGTGGGCTTGCCGGTGCGGCCGTCGTAGATGACCAGCCCGGCGGGGTTGTGGGCGAGGAAGTCGCCGTCGGGGCTGAAGGCGGCGGGGGCGTGGATCTGGGTGTGCCACTTGAGGCTGAGGGTCTTGGCGCTGACCGCGTAGGCCTGACCGTGGCGCGCGTTCATGCCGTAGAGCCAGCCGTCCCGGTGCCAGCCCATGTCGACCCGCCAGTTCTGCAGATTCAGCCCGTCGGGTAGCCCCGCGTCCGAGAACCAGCGGATCTGGTGGCTGCTGTCCCCGAGGTGCAGGCCCTGGGTGGTGGGCATGACGCCGCCCGCGAGCGAGGAGTCGCCGCCCCAGCAGGAGATGCAGAGCTGCTCGCCGTCCGGGGACACGCGGAAGGTCGGCGCGCTGTCCCAGCCGTTGGTGACGTAGGCGGTCATCAGCTCCCCGCCGCGGTTGTCGAAGGGCGCGAAGGTGCCGACGCCGTTGGTGCTGTGCACCGCCGCGATCATCTCCTGGCCCTCGAACCACTGGATGCAGCCGGCGTTCTCCGACCAGCCCACGCCGCCCCCGACGTCGTAGATGGCGCTCACGACGCGCCCGCAGGCGAGCTCCCAGATGGCCATGGAGCCGCCCGCGTCGTAGTCGGCGTAGGGCGACTCGCAGCCGGTGGCGAGGTAGCGCCCGCAGGGGCTCATGCCCATGCAGGTGATGCGGTTGCGGTGCACGCGGCTGTGGGCCACCCGGTGCGGGTGCGCGGAGAGCACCGCGTCGCTGAAGGCCCGGTGCAGATCGGTCACGCCCCCGGCGCGCTCCAGCGCGTGCAGCGCGGCGACCACGGGCGGCAGATCCCGGGCGGGGCTCAGGCTCGACCAGTCCGTGCCGGCCAGCAGCGCCTCCAGCCCCGCGGCGTCCAGCTCCGCGACCTCATCGCCGATCGCCGCCGCGCCGTCCGGATCGACCCCGGAGAGCACCGCCTGGAGCCAGGACTCGTCCTTGACGGCGACGCCGAGCGAGCCGGCCTTCGTGATCTTGCTGCCCGCCTTCTCGCCGGCGATGAGGATGTCGGTCTTCTTGGTGACCCCCTTGCCGATGACCGCGCCCATCGCGGCGAGCTGCTTGGAGGCCACAGCGCGCTTCAAGTTGCTGAACTTCCCCGTCAACACCACGACCTTTCCATCTACCGGGCTGCTGGACATACGTGCTCCTTCTGGTGCCACCAGAGATAGCTCGAAACCCCGGACATCCGCTGTCCGATGGGAGTTCTGATAGGCGTTCCAGGACCATCAGAGTACATAGGGGCGATGTCTGAGACGCACGAGGATCTGAAGGCCCAAGCCGCCGCCGCGGCCAACCTGCTGGAGGCGCTGGTCGGCGACCCGGCGCAGCTGGCGGAGCTGGACGAGGCGGTGCTGAAGCGCCTGCGCATCGCCGCGGGGCAGCTCTCCCGCCCAGACAAGCAGGACCGCCTGCTGCTCGCCCGCGCCCGCCGCCGAAAGAAGAAGGTGGCGGCCCGCGAGGCCGAGCGCGCGCTGCTGAACCGGGCGGGGATCCGCGAGCTCCGCAAGAACCCCATCTTTCTGACCCCGCGCCGCCAGCTCGGGGGCGCGGACTCCCGCTCCCAGACCACGCTCCCGCCGCCCATCGGCGAGGTCACCGACGCCCGCACCTGCTACGCCTGCCGCAAGCCCTACACGAAGATTCACTTCTTCTACGACCAGATGTGCCCGGACTGCGGAGACTTCAACTACCGAAAGCGCGACCAGGCGGCCGACCTGAAGGGCCGCGTCGCGCTGGTCACCGGCGCCCGGGTGAAGATCGGCTACCAGGCCGCGATCCTGCTGCTGCGCTCAGGCTGCCGGGTGATGATCACCACCCGCTTCCCAAAGGACGCCGCCCGCCGCTACGCCGCCGAGGCGGACTTCGAGGACTGGGGCGACCGCCTGGAGGTCTACGGCATCGACCTGCGACACATCCCCAACGTCGAGGCGATGTGCGATCAGATCTGCGCCACCCACGACCGCCTCGACTTCATCATCAACAACGCCTGTCAGACGGTGCGGCGCCCCCCCGGCTTCTACGATCACCTGATGGATCTGGAGCTGGCCCCGGCGGCGCTCAGCGACCGTGAACGCAGCGTCCTGGCCGCGGGCGCCTTGGAGGCCCCGATGGTGGGCGAGGGCATGCCCGCCGCAGCCCTGAGCCAGATCCCGCTCGCCCCCGGCGACGAGGACCGCTCCGAGGCGCTCTTCCCGTCCGGTGCCTTCGACGCGGACCTCCAGCAGGTGGACCTGCGCCGGGTGAACAGCTGGCGGCTGATGATGGACGAGGTTCCCACGGTGGAGCTGCTGGAGGTGCACCTCGTCAACGCGGTGGCCCCGTTCCTCCTGAACGCCCGCCTGAAGCCGCTGATGACCCGCACCCCCGAGCAGGACAAGCACATCGTCAACGTCTCCGCCATGGAGGGGCAGTTCTACCGGACCTTCAAGTCCGCCCGACATCCCCACACAAACATGGCGAAGGCCTCACTCAACATGATGACCCGCACGGCCGCCCTGGACTACATCGAGGACGGCATCCACATGAACAGTGTGGATACTGGCTGGGTTACAGACGAAGATCCTGTTGAACAGGCTGATATGAAGCGGGAGGTTCATGGTTTTCATCCCCCGCTTGATATCGTTGATGGCGCAGCTCGGATTGTTGATCCGATCATTGATGGGATCAATACGGGTGAGCATGTTTGGGGACAGTTTTTGAAGGATTATAAGGTCACAGATTGGTAGGTTTGTCGGGTCGGCGGGTCGGCGGGTCGGCGGGTCGGCGGGTCGGCGGGTCGGCGGGTCGGCGGGTCGGCAGGTCGGCAGGTCGGCGGGTACGGCTTTGTTTGACGGAGGTTGATGGTTTTGAGTCGGCGGTTTCGGCAGTCGCGGGCTCGTAGTTTGAGCGTCACGTCGAGGCGCCGTCGTGCTGCCTGATGGGTTGTTGGACTTCCCGGACGTCGTTGGTGGCGCGGTGCCCCTGGGTAGATTCGACGTGTGCTCGCTGCGCTAACGAATCCCCGGACGATTCGTCAGCGTCAAGTCGACAAGGTTTGGTGGCCGGTGCCGTGCAGCTTGCGTCACACACGCCCGAATCTCCCTGGTCGGGGCACTTCGCCTCACGGGTCCCAGGGCGTCCTCAGCCGGCAGGCAGACGACTGATCGCTTGTAGCCTTCCAGGATCGACTGGAGGTAGCGAGGGCGTTCCCCCTGCCTGCGTGACGGCATCGCCCTCGTCGACAACGGCGCGGGCTTACCCTCACTGGGCCCAGGAGGGGAGAGGAGAGAGGGAGGTGGTGACCGGGACACACGGTGTGAGAGGCTCCGCACCCACTGTTGCTTCATCATCAGCCGCTGGTCGTTGCGCGGAGGACTGGATGGGGGATGGGTCGTCACCACGGGGATTGTTGGCGCAAGTTCGCCAACCCGGATGCGGGTTGAAGCCTGGGAGTCGACGGCGACAAACTCAGAAGAGGCCGTTGTGGGCCGCGGCTCCTGAGGAGCACGACTCCTGATGAGGTTGTCGAACTTCAGCGCCTGGTCGCAGGTGCCGCCCGGGTTGGCGAACCTGCGCCACCCAGCCCGGTGGTGACGACCCATCCCCCATCCAGTCCTCCGCGCAACGACCGGAGGCTGATGATGAAGCAGCAGTGGGTGTGGAGCCTCTCCAACCTGTGTCCTGGTCCCCCCCGTACCTCTCTCCTCCTGCCTCCTGGGCCCAGTGAGGGTAAGCCTGCGCCGTTGTCGACCAGGGCGGTGAGGCTCCGTCAGCGAGAGGAACGCCCTCGCTACCTCCAGTCGATCCTGGAAGGCTACAAGCGCTCAGTCGTCTGCCTGCGAGCTGAGGACGCACTGGGACCCGTGAGGCGAAGTGCCCCGACCAGGGAGATTCGGGCGTGTGTGACGCAAGCTGCACGGCACCGGCCACCCAACCTTGTCGACTCTACGAAGACGACTCGTCCGGGGATTCGTTAGCGCAGCGAGCACACGTCGAATCTCCCAAGGGGCACCGCGCCGCCAACGACGATCGGGAAGTCCAACAACACAACAGGCAGAACGACGGCGCCTCGACGGGACGCTCAAACTACGAGCCCGCGACTGCCGAAACCGCCGACTCAAAACCATCAACCTCCGTCAAACAAAGCCGTACCCGCCGACCTGCCGACCCGCCGACCCGCCGACCCGCCGACCCGCCGACCCGACCCGCCGACCCGCCGACCCGCCGACCCGACCCGCCGACCCGCCGACCCGCCAACCCAGAAAACTCTATGGGGAAACCAACAGATACAGATCATCAATAAACTCACCCCGACCCAGCAGCTTCTCCGCATTGAAGTCCACATGCCAGACCACCTCTCCGGCAGCATCGACCTCCTTGATGTGTCCCGCGCTCCCAATCATATGTAGTGTATTTCCGTTAGACAGACGCCAGGTGTCACCGTTTGTGGCCGCATACTCATCAGAGTCGTAGCTCCAGACCTCGTGGAGCACCTCCGCGTCGTGGTCGACCTCGTACTCGCGGACCAGCGTGTAGCGGCCGCTTCCGTTGTTCTCGGACGAGAGCAGGAGCGTGCCGGCCTCTGTGTAGGAGATGCCGTGCTGCCAGTTGAACTGGGAGTCGGAGGGGTCGAAGTCGTAGCCGTCGCGGACGGTCCCGGCCCACCAGAGGCTCTCGCCGGTCTCGCGGTCGACCTCCACGATGGAGCTGTTCGTGTAGAAGCTGTACAGGAACGTGTCGCGGTCGGCGCTGTAGAACAGGCCGTTGGACTCGCAGCTGCTCACGCTGGGCCAGTCGTCCTGGCAGGTCCAGATGATGGTCTCTTCCTTGTCCTTCGGGCCCTTCAGGGCGAGGGCCTCGCCGCCGCCGTGGTACTGACTGCCCCAGGCCAGTGTGCCGTCGGGCAGCTCCACGAAGGCGTGGTGCAGGCCAGGCGTATCGATCTCCTCGATCGCTGCGTCCAGGTAGGTGCGGTGCACCGTGGAGGCGCGGCCGTTGTCCCAGTCGGACCAGTAGGTCGCCTCGTCCCAGAGGAGGTGGTCGCCGCGCTGGGAGACCTGCGCGAACAGCGTCCAGTGGCGGCTGGGGGCGGCCTGAGCCCAGACGGGGCGGGCCTGGCGATCGATGATGAATGTCCAGTAGGTGCCGGTGGTCCAGCCGCCGCTGTCCTCGTTGATGCTGGTGAGGAGGAAGGAGCCTTCGGGGAGCCAGCGATCGGGGGAGGCGATGTCCACGGTGCCGAGCGGCAGGCCGGACGGGATGGCGCCGGTGAGGATGGTGTCGCCGTTGACCGGGGCGTAGCCGTCGACCACGACTCGCCAGTCGGCGTCTTCCTTGAAGGGGATGCCCACCAGGAGCTGGGTCGCCTCGCCGGCCTCGCGCTCGACGACCGGGGAGCTGTACCACTCACCCTCGTCTACGCTGTACTCGACGTGCGCGGCGCCCGGGATGCTCTGGGTCCAGGTGACGTACACCAGGCTCTCCATGTCCTCGTGCAGGCGCCAGGAGAGGTCGTCGACGGTGATGACCGTGCTGGTCGCGCCGGTGTCGTCGGTGCTGCCGTCGTCGGTGCCGCCGCCGTCACCTGTGGTCGCGCCGGTGTCGTCGCCCGGGGAGGTAGGGCCGCTGTCGGAGCCCGCGTCAGCGCCGCCGTCATCCGAGGGTGTCTCGGTGACGGCGGTGTCGTCGGCGGGCTCGTCGAGATCGATGTAGACGCCGGGGATGCAGCCCAGCGTCGTGAGGAGGAGGAGCATGGTGGTCTACCCGCGAGAGGTTGCGCGGGTAGAGTGTACCGTCACTCCGAGGGGGAGACGAGGGTGTAGAGATCCTCGATGAACTCGCCGCGTCCGAGGAGGTAGTCGTCGCCGAAGTTGACGTGCCAGACGACCTCGCTGTCGGCGTTGGCCTCCTTGATGTGGCCCGCGCTGCCCACCA